>ENA-UOOH01000601-UOOH01000601.1-fermentation-metagenome-genome-assembly--contig:-NODE-601-length-40089-cov-10.887421_pt1 | contig 40089 bp, 43 predicted proteins | sample MGYA00245778_ERZ724025 | MGnify/ENA primary metagenome ERZ724025 (study PRJEB28704, sample SAMN03018313) | fermentation metagenome | biome: anthropogenic terrestrial biome; feature: soil; material...
CCCTATTATCAGGGTTCTCCAAGCGGTTTCCTTCTCTCAACTGTCAAAGTCGGGAATATAACCATATGCATTCCAAATTGTCAATGGTAGTTCGCTAAATGTTACCTTAAAATGACGAGTTCCGCTTACTTAATTGGCTAGCAGCATCTTGTCATCTGCCATCGTGAATCCACTGGCCTTTTTAAACATGTCCAGCAGGTCAGGTATACTGGTATTATTGCGCTGTTTTTCCCCTAAATCCAAAATAATGCGTCCTTCGTGCATCATTATGGTACGGTTGCCTATGCACAGAGCATCTTCCATATTATGGGTTACCATTAGAGTAGTTAGTTTATATTTGCTTATAATTAAATCGGTCAGTTCCAACACTTTTTCCGCTGTACTAGGATCTAACGCCGCCGTGTGCTCATCTAGCAGCAAAAGTTTAGGTGTTTTCAGGGTAGCCATTAACAGGGTTAAAGCTTGCCGCTGTCCGCCCGACAATAGTCCCACCCTGGTGGTGAGACGATCTTCCAATCCTAATCCCAACAAATGTAAACGATCGCAAAAAAGATCACGATCCTGCTTCAACACACCCCGCCTTAATTTGCGTCGCATACCTCTCTTCATAGCTATGGCCAGGTTCTCCTCAATCGTCATGGAGGCTGCCGTGCCCATCATCGGGTCCTGGAACACCCTTCCTATATATGATGCCCGCTTATACTCCGGCAAGCCATTGACTTCCTCTTGATCAATAAGTATGCTGCCTGCGTCCACCCCATAAACCCCGGCCACTGCATTCAACAGGGTTGATTTTCCGGCTCCATTGCCACCGATCAAGGTGACAACGTCCCCGCTTTTCAGTTCCAGGTCAATTCCCGCCAGAGCTTGACGTTCATTAACACTGCCGGGATTAAATGTTTTTTTAATTCCCTTTAACTTTAACATGACAAAGTCACCTCTCTGTTAATTTGACCGGTCTAAACTTTTCTTTAATAATTGGGGATGCCATCGCAAGTACCACCAGTATGGCAGTGAATAACTTAAGATCAGTGGTGGGCAGTCCCAGCCACATGACCAGGGCAATTACCTCCCGGTATATTATAGAACCAATTAATACCGCCATCAGAGTGCGGAGCAAAGTCTTGTTGCCAATGACCACTTCCCCCATAATAACCGAAGCCAGCCCGACGACAATCATGCCGATACCCATGCCGACGTCGCTATAACTCTGATATTGGGCTACCATCGCACCAGCAAGAGCTACCAGGCCATTGCCCAGGGCCAATCCCAATACCTTGGAAGAATCCGTATTTACACCCATACTGCGAATCATCTGCTCATTGTCACCTGTGGCCCGGAGGGCCATGCCCACTTCAGTCAGCAGGAAGATATACAAAAGATACGCTGCGCCTGCTGCTACTAACAGTCCCAGAGCCAAAACCGCATAATTACGGGGAACCAGAGCGGCAACATCGGTAAATATGATATCCAGCCGCAACAGGGACAGCATCGCTTTCCCGCCCATTATTCTTAGATTAATTGAGTAGAGGGCTATCATCATCAGAATACCAGCTAATAGAGGTGCTATTCGCAGTCTGGTATGGAGTAAGCCGGTTACCAGTCCGGCACCTACACCCACAATCAGCGCCAGCACTGTTCCCAGCCAGGGGTCATAACCTTCCATAATGAGGCGGGCCGCTACCGCTCCACCCAGAGTAAAGCTGCCATCAACGGTCAAATCCGGGAAATCCAGCACCCGAAAAGTTATATAGACTCCCAGCACCATAACGCCGTATAATAAACCCTGTTCCAAGGCTCCAAACCATATACTTGATATCAAAACATATCACCTGTCAAAATTAATTTTGTATCCGTTGGTAATAACCATTCATTTATATACCTGTCGCAGCCTTTTATTTTATGACCGTCTTGGCCCTGGCAATGACTGCTTCAGGGACAGCAACTCCCATATTCCGAGCTGCTTTTAAGTTCAATACCAAATCAGAACCTGTTTGCTGTTGAATCGCCATATCCTGCGGTTTTTCACCCTTTAGTACCCGTATGGCCATTTCGCCGGTCATGCGCCCCAGCTGATAGTAGTCTACTCCCACTGTCGCCACGGCTCCACTTTCTACGACATTACTTTCAGCTCCAAACACCGGGATCTTATTATTTTCGGCTACTTTAAGTACTGCTGCCAATGCTGATACCACCATATTATCGGTGGGCACATAGATCGCGTCGACCCGGCCAACCATAGACTGAGCTGCCTGCATTACTTCACTGCTGGCGGTGACGGTTACCTTGACCAGTTCCAGCCCCAAACCGGATGCGGCCTGATCAGCAATATCAACCTGCACCTGAGAGTTGACTTCACTGGAGTTATATAATATTCCCACTTTTTTAGCGTTGGGCAAGATTTCCTTGATCAGTTTGAGCTGGTCAGCGACCGGATTCATGTCCGAAGTGCCGGTAACATTTGTCTCGGGCTTTTCATTGCTCTTTACTAACTTGGCGCTGGCCGGATCCGTAACTGCCGTGATTAAAATAGGCATTTCAGTGGTTTCGTTGGCCATGGTAACTGCTGAGGGGGTGCCAATTGCCAACACCAGACTAGATTTGTTCTGCACAAACTTTTTGGCTATGGTCTGCAGATTAGCCTGCTCGCCCTGGGCATTCTGGTAATCAACCACTAAATTCTGACCTTCAACATACCCATTCTCAGCCAGGAAGTCGGTAAAGCCTTGTCGAGCCGAATCAAGGGCTGGGTGTTCCACAATCTGAATAATACCAATATTGACTTGTTCTGCCTTCTTGGTGTTAGTAGTATCCGCCTTGCCCGCACAGCCACCAAGACCAACCACCATTAACAACGTTATTAGTACCGCCAGTATTTTTCTCACTCTGTACTACCTCCCTATTTAAAGTATTGAGTTCGGCAAGACAGAAAAATAAAAAAGCTCCCGGTAGGAGCAAAATCTGCATACGCAAACAACATAATCACGAGTTAGTGCACTACCATACTACATAAAAAACTTTATTGAGTTTGCCAAATAAGAAACATTTTCTACCTTCACTACTGTCCTACCTTATATAATATTAATCCTGCCAGGGTTTAAGTGTCAAGGTTCATTTGATCAGGTAAAAACATCTAATGTATATGACCACCCGGTTGACCATGGTTGTAATTTATTGGCATTACCTGCTTATTAATATACAACCGGTTGACCGCAGCTATTTGGTGCATTAACAGCTGCGGTCAATATGTTCCGGTTATAGTAAACTTAATTGGTGGAGAAGGTATTTCCTTACAATAATGAAGATCTGAGCCTTATACTATCTTATTGCTCCTTACCCAGATTTTCATCTGTTGAGCTTCCTTGATCAGCTCATCGCGAAGATCAGGATGGGCTATGTTAATCAATGCCTCCGCCCTTTGCCAGGTCGATTTGGCTTTCATCATAGCCACTCCAAACTCGGTGATTACATAGAAATTTATGCTCCGGGGTACGGTTACTATTGCTCCCGGGGTTAACATCGGCCGAATTCTTGACTTTAGATTGCCATTCTTATCCTTGTAAGTGGCAGTCAGACATATCAAGCCTTTGCCGCCTTTGGAATCATAAGATCCGGAGATAAAGTCCAGCTGCCCGCCGGTTCCGGAGATATGCCTGATCCCTGACGATTCTGAGGCCACCTGCCCGTACAGGTCAACCTCGATGGCATTATTGATGCCGATAACGTTGTCATTTTGGCTTATTACACAGGGATGATTGGTGTATTCTACCGGATAACTGGCACAGCAGGGATTACCATCCAGGAAATTGTACAATTTATTGCTGCCCATGGCAAAGGTATATGCCATTTTGCGTTTATCCAGTTGTTTACGGCGGCCAGTGATGCGTCCAGCTTCATACATATCGACGAACGAGTCCACCAGCATCTCGGTGTGTACCCCCAGATCCTTAAGATCAGATTGAGCAATCATGGCACCGACTGCATTGGGCATGGCGCCAATGCCCAATTGCAAACAGGCTCCATCTTCGATCTCTTCCATAACCAGGGCCGCAATCTGCTTATCAATATCCGAAATAGGCAGTTCGGGCAGTTGAATCATGGGTTGGTTATCACCCTCAACGATATAGTCCACCTCGGAAATGTGAATAGATTCCCTATTCCCTCCCAGACAAATGGGCACCGTTTCATTTACTTCAATGATGACTGTTTTAGCGGCATCGCAAATACTGGGGGTAAAAGAATTTGAGGTTCCGAAATTGAAGAAACCATGTTTATCCATAGAGGATACCTTAATCAAAGCCACATCTGTTTCTACATAACCCCGGTCATAGAAGCTGGGTCCCTCATGGTAAGTCAAGGGTATATAATTACAAAGATCTTTATCATGCAACTTGCGGCTGGCCGCACTCATATGCCAGTCATTGTAAATAAAATGCTTTCTCTCCGGATCAGCCAGAACCGCTTTCGGCGGGAAGGGGCAGGTGGTAGTCCGAATATTAACATTCTCCAGTTCATCAACCCTTCTGGCCAAGGCCGCATCCAGGTAAGCAGAGGTCATGACAAACTCACCGTAATGTACCAGGTCACCTGATTTGACTACTTTCATAGCCTCGTCTACCGGGGTTAGTTTACGTTGGTATTCTGCACTATAATCAGCCAATTAGATCCCTCCTCATCTAATAACATACCGTTTATTCTATTGCAAAGAACCAATATAACCTGGTGGCCAGATCAATCAAGTTTTGTTTCCGCCACCAGGTCTTCTCTCTCTAGCCTCTAAGCAGATCGCCTGCAATAACAAGTCTCTGTACTTCGCCGGTGCCTTCATAAATCTGGAATATCTTGGCATCCCGATAATACTTTTCAACTGGATAATCTTTAGTATAACCATAGCCGCCAAATACCTGTACAGCTTCGGTAGCACAGAATACTGCAGTGTCACCGGCAAAGGCTTTCGCCAGGGAAGCAGCCTTGCTGAACCGCGGCACGTCCATATCCTGTAAAGAAGATGCTTCCAAATAGAGCAGGCGGGAAGCCTCAATTCTCATAGCCATATCCGCCAGTTTGAATTGAATGGCCTGGAAACTGCAAATAGGTTTGCCGAACTGGGTGCGCAGTTTGGAGTATTCCAATGAAGCATCCAGGCAAGCCTGGGCAACACCGGTGGCCATTGCGGCAATACTGGCCCGGGAAATATCCAAAGTCTTCATAATAATATAGAATCCCTTGCCTTCACTGCCCAGCAGGTTCTTGGCCGGAACCCGTACATCCTCAAATATTACTTCAGTGGTGTTGGAGGTTCTAATCCCCAGTTTATCTTCGGTTTTGCCTACGGATATGCCCGGAGTATCACGATCAATTATGAAAGCACACATACCCTTGGTACCCATTTTTTTATCCAGGGTTGCCAGGAGGGTATATACTCCAGCGGTTCCACCATTACTGATAAACTGTTTAACTCCATTAATTACATATTCATCGCCGACCTTAACACATCTGGTGGAAAGGCCGCCCGCATCGGAACCTGCCCCGGGTTCAGTTAAACAGAAGGCTGCCAATTGGCCATCGTTTAACTTGCCATAAAAATCCTTCTTCTGCTCGTGATTGGCGGCAATCAGTACCGGGTCTGCCGCCAACAGGGTGCTGGCTACCATAACAGTACCTATCCCGGCGTCGCCCCAGCATATTTCTTCGGCGACAATGTTTTGAGCTGCATGATCCAGCCCCGGTCCGCCATATTCAGCTGGAACACCTATTGTCATTAGCCCCAACTCATGCATCTTCTTGATGCAATCTTCGGGATAAATATGCTTATTATCCCATTCACTGGCAAAAGGAGCTATTTCATTGGCGGCAAAATCATGAGCCATTTTTTTCATCATTTCTTGTTCTTCACTTAAACGAAAATCCATTATAATTCCTCCCCTTCGTTTATAGTTTAATTGGCTGACAAGGATTTCATAAGAAGGGCTTATATATCTCTGGTCCAGAGTGAAGCCATCGCTGGCCCACCACCAACACAAAGGGAAGCTCCCCCTACGGTCTTGCCCTGTTTCTCCAATTCATAATACAGGGATACAATGATCCGTAAGGCGGTGCATCCTACCGGGTGACCGAGACCAATACCGGAGCCATTAACATTAACCTTGCTCAGATCCATTTCGATGCCGAAATCTTCTTTAATCATCCTGCCGACACCCAGGAACTGGGCGGCAAAGGCTTCATTGATCTCCCAGTATTCTACGTCTTCATACTTCATGCCGGCTTCCTTTAGACATTTGGGAATTGCCACTGCCGGACCTAATCCCATAACTTCGGGAGCTACCCCTTCGGCACAGATGTTTATCAGTTTCATCAAGGGTTTTAAACCTAATTCCAGAGCTTTGGCTTTTGACATCACGATTACAGCTGCAGCAGCATCGTTAACCCCAGAAGCATTGGCAGCGGTTACTACTCCACCTTTCTTAAAGGCTGCAGGTAATTTACTCATGGCTTCCAAGTTGGCACCGGGAATCATATGCTCGTCTTTTTCGTATAATTTGATACCCTTCTTAGACTTGATTTCTACCGGAACTATTTCCCGCTGGAAGGTTCCGTCTTCAGTAGCCCGGGTAGCACGTTGATGGCTTAGAAGTGCCAGTTGATCGCATTCTTCACGAGTAATACCGTATTTTTCCGCAATATTCTCAGCAGTCAGGCCCATGTGCCCGGGAACCAGTTTATCGAATAGTCCATCATGAATCATGGCATCTTCCACGGAACCGGCATTCATCCGGTAACCCATCCTGGCTTTGGGAAGCATATAGGGAGCATTAGTCATACTCTCTACCCCTACAACCAGACCAATATCGGTTTTGCCCAGTTGAATATGGTTTATAGCTATATCCAGAGCCCGCATCCCCGAGGCACAGTTCTGGTTTACGTTGCAGGCATTGCTGGTAACCGGGAGCCCGGCCGCCATACCGACCTGGCGAGCAGGAAGGGATCCCTGCATATGGGGATATACTTCACCCATTACGATTTCATCAATGGTATCTGCTGCTATTCCTGCTCTCTTGATGGCTTCTTTGGCCACCCCTATGGCCAAATCTAAAGCTTGTACATCTTTAAGGCTGCCCATAAACCTTGCTATTGGCGTTCTGCAGGCACTAACGATTACAACATCTTGTATTTCTTTCATCATATTGCTCTCCTCCTAAATATATTATTTATTCTGAAATACCGGTTTTCTCTTTTCCAGGAAAGCTCCCATACCTTCTTTCTGATCGAAGGTGGAAGAGCACATACCGAACATATCTGATTCTATACCCATGGCCGTATCCAGGTCGGCCTGCATTCCCTTACCAATTGCATATTTAGCGTATCCCACCGCCAGGGGTGCTTTCTTAGCAATCTTAGCGGCCATCTTCTTAGCTTCTTCCATTAATTGATCAGCAGGATATACATGGTTGACAAGTCCCAGGCGATAAGCTTCATCAGCCTTGATATTATCAGCTGTATAAGTAAGCTCTTTGGCCCGTCCTTCACCTATTAAACGGGGTAGACGCTGGGTGCCGCCGAAGCCGGGGATAACCCCCAGACCCACTTCGGGTTGGGCAAACAAGGCATTGTCTGCCGCCAGCCTTATATCACAAGCCATAGCCAACTCGCACCCGCCCCCCAGGGCAAACCCTTTAATAGCTGCTATAACAGGTTTCTCCATTATTTCCAGCATGCGCATGGTTTTCTCGCCATAGTCGGAGAATTCACGTGCTTCCACACCGGATAAGGGCTGCATGTAGGCGATATCAGCACCGGCCACGAATGCCTTGTCGCCGCTGCCCGTGATAATCATCACCCTTATAGCCTCATCGGCGTTTACATCTTCTATAGCACTTCTAATCTCGGTTAAAGTATCTTTATTCAGGGCATTTAAAGCTTTGGGACGGTTGATATAAAGGATTGCTAAATAATCCTCTTTTTCAAGAATGATGTTTTCGTAGGCCATGATTTTTCCCCCTCTCGTCAGATTGGCATCTGATTCATTTATCTATCTGATATCAATATTCATAGAAACCCTTCTTGGTTTTCATCCCCAGCCAGCCAGCACGGACATACTGTTTTAACAGTCCGGAAGGACGATACTTGGGATCTCCGGTTTCGTCATACAAGGTATTCATAACGGCCAGAGCAATGTCCCCACCTACCAGATCACAGAGGGTAAGCGGTCCCATCGGCCATCCAGCCCCAAATTTCATAGCTGTATCAATATCTTCAGCGGTAGCCAAGCCTTCATAAAGGATGGCACAGCCTTCATTGATGGTGGGTACCAGGATACGGTTGACAACAAACCCCGGTCCTTCTTTAACCTTTACTGGTTTCTTACCGATTTCTATGGAAAGATCAACCACCGTTTGTACGGTTTCTGCGGAGGTTTGCAGGGCAGGAATAACTTCAACCAATTTCATTACATTGGCCGGGTTGAAGAAATGCATGCCTACGACTTTGTCTGGTCTTTTGGTTATGGCTGCTATTTCGGTAATGGAAAGAGATGATGTATTAGTGGCGATTATTACTTCAGGTGCCAGCAAAGCGTCTAGTTTCGTGTAGACATCTTTTTTGACATCCATATTTTCGAAAACACCCTCGACTATGAAATCAACGTCTTTTAGGTCCTCGAATTTATCGGTTCCAAAAATATTTCCCAGTACAGCATCCTTGGTGCCGGCAGCAGCTTTGCCCTTCTCTTCAGCCCTAGCCAGACTTTTGCCAATTGCATTTATGGCTCTATCGATAAATTCTTTTTTGATATCATAAAGTACTACCTTCTTGCCAGCAGCTGCCAGAGCCCAAGCGATACCCTGTCCCATTGTTCCTGCACCCAACATCCCAATTTTGTTAATGGCCATTACTGTATACCTCCTCATTCAAAAATTATATCTAAAACAGCACCCGGAAAAATCTTCCCCCCTTTCATTTAATTTAGTATCTAAAACTAATCAAAATAGTAAAATATCCCTTTATATTGATATATAGTTAAAGCAAAAAATATGCCAAATAGTCCAAATTAATCCATCCATAGGCGTTAAAAGGCGACACACCTTAGTTTTAGAATGTGCCGCCTCAAAATTATATTCGACTTTCATCAGACCCAGTACGCCAAAACAGGAGAGTTGAGTGAGTATTATGTGGTTCAAAATCGCTATAATTCCACTCCGGTAGGCTTTTCGTCAAAATAGGAGACCACGCCTGTTTTCAAAATATTACCGTTTATTGCAAATCTTAATGGTAAAAGTCGCTGGAATAGCCTCTTTTGGTCCAGTCTATTATTACCCGCCGTCAACTTAGGTCTGCCAAAATAGAAGAGAAGCTCTGCAATCCTATTGCATATCTCGGATGCAATTGAGAAAAACGTAATATTCATTCATAATATATATGAAGCCATTGAGTGGGTAAAATATGGAGGCCGAGTATTGCTTGTATCTGAAGTTGATAGGGAGCGGATAGCATGGCATTTTTCAAGGAAACGTTAATAGGTAGAATCGGTATGGAAGAAGAAGACGGCTGCATAACCCATTTGTGGTTTGAAAATGATATAGTCCCCCAAAATTTAGAACAAGCCGAAACACCCCTCATTAAAGAAGCCTTCGAACAACTTGAGCTTTATCTCAACGGGCAGTTAAAAGAATTCTCGCTTCCGCTCCAGCCAGAAGGGACGCCCTTCATGCAAAGTGTATGGCAAAAGCTGCTGGAGGTTCCCTATGGTCAAACGGCCAGTTACAGGGAAATCGCCACCGCCGTGGGAAATCCCAAGGCATTGCGCGCCGTAGGGATGGCCAACAGCAGAAACCCCATCCCGATACTTATTCCCTGCCATAGGATTATCGGTTCCAAAGGAGATCTGGTTGGTTATAGCAGTGGTCTGGATTTAAAAAGAAAACTATTAGATCTGGAAACAAGGCGATAAGTAAGAATTACTGTGAAATAGGCAAGATACTTATAAGCGCTAAGAGAAGGATAGATATTTCAGTTCATTTTTAGACGTGGTCATCAATTATCTATTAATTTAAGCCCGTCAATACATCTTTTAGTAAGCTTTTGGTAGTGTTTAAGGCCCTCCTTGGACATAAGTATGTTTTTATCGCTCAAATCTTTCATAGTTGTAGCTGGATTTCCCATGGCTACTTTACGCGGCGGCACTACACGACCATTGGGAAGTAAACTCCCGGCCGCCAGTATACTTTCAGGACCTATTTCACATCCCATGGAGACAATAGCTCCCATTCCTATCACGGCATATTCATTAATTATGCAAGGACCATGGACAATAGCGCCGTGACCTATGAGAACGTTGTCGTGAATAATAGCTTCGGTGTTAATGTCAACATGAATAACGCAATTGTCCTGAACATTCGATCCCGAACCTATAATTATCCTCCCGAAGTCGCCTCTTATAACGGCACCAGCTCCCACCAAACACCCTTCCCCCAATACGACATCACCGATAACTACTGCGTCGGGATGCACAAATGTAGATTGTGGTATTGATGGCCTCTTCCCCTCGAATTCATATAGCGGCATCTATAACCCTCCCCCCATTTTTTTTGCCATACCGTCTATGGTTTTATTAAGATTATACTTAAAATATGGTTGAGTCTTCTCTGGAAATCTTGCTATCATTATATCCATGTAGAGTATTTGGATATACCACTTATTAAATGTCTTGCTATTTGCCTGGGGGAGTTTAACCCAAACACAACCTTTGAAACTCGCTAGTAACCTTCCCGCCAGAGTGTTATTATTGAATCAATATGGTCGTGAATTAAATAACAAAGGGAACGGAGTTGTTGGCTGTGAAAACAGTGGTTGTGATACAACGGGAACTTCAGGAGAATCTGCGCAACTATAAGACCTTGTTTTTGCTGATGTTTATTTTTGGCGGTATTCTTATGGCGCTCTACACTGAGGTCGGCCCCACAGCCAACTCCCAAAATGTTCTGGACCCCTTTTTCGAACTTTTTGCCGTGCTTTGCCCCATGATTGGCATATTAGCCGCCATGGATGCGGTGGTGGGGGAAAAGGAGAAGGGTACTTTGGAACTGATCCTCTCCAAGCCTTTGCCCCGACGGTCCCTGCTCCTCGGCAAATTCTGGGCTTATGTACTGATGATCGTGCCCCTGTTGGTGGCAGAATTGATCGTTGCCTACTTCTGGGCTCAGTTTTCGGGGATATCCCAGTATCGCTGGCAGCTTCCCATGCCCCCGTTTAGCCAGTGGTTAACCCTGGTAGCCATCGTAAGCTGTGTTTCCCTATTTTTTATAGCTCTGACCACCTTGATTTCTATGTTTGCCCCCACCACGGCTACTTCCGGCTTATGCGCCCTAATCTTCATGGCCCCGGCTCACCCGTTGGGAGGCGAATTTCTAAGACAGGTTGGCCTCCGGCTGAATATAAGCAGCTTTGAAGGACTGCCCCTCGCAGTCAAGTTCTTCCTCAGCGTTTTCTCCAAGTTTCAGAAATTCGCCCTGACCAGCCCTGGCGATGCTCTAATCTGCTGCCTATCGCTGTTGAGCATGACTATTGTTGTGCTGCTTCTGAGCAGTTGGATCTTTGAGCGGCAAAACGTAGCTTTCAAAAATTAAGGGGGAGCAATTATGAAGGATTTCGCGGTAAGTGTTCAAGATTTAAGCAAACGCTACGGTTCCTTACAAGCCGTTGATAATGTCAGTTTTCAGGTAAAGCAAGGCACCTCTTTTGGCCTGCTGGGATTAAACGGAGCAGGCAAAACCACCACCTTCAAAATGCTGGTGAGCCTGATTAGACCAGATGGCGGAACCGCTCATGTGGCTGGTTATGACGTGGTGAAAGAACCCATGCAAGTGCGAGCTCACATAGGCTATGTCGCTGAGAATCCGGCCTTTTATACCCGCATGACTACCCAGGAAACCTTGCGCTACATCTGCAGGCTGCTGGAGGTCCCCAGCCAAGATCAGAACCAGCGTATTGATTCTGCCCTCGAACTGGTCGGATTGATGGATAAGAAGCACGCCTATGTGGGCGGCTATTCTCGAGGTATGCGGCACCGCCTGGGTCTGGCTCAGGCGTTATTATCAGAACCACAGGTGCTGTTTCTGGACGAGCCCACTCTGGGTCTGGACCCCCTGGGAGCCAAAAACATGCGGGAATTGATCCTGCGCCTGCGCCAGGAAAGGGAAGTTACGGTTCTGATGTCTTCCCATGTGCTGCCGGAAGTGGAAAGTATCTGCGATGTGGTGGGGATTTTCGACCATGGCCGCCTGGTGGCGATAGATACTATTGAAAACCTTCGCAGCACCGCCAGTGATACCATGAACCTGGAACTGCTGATGATCCAACCCAATGAAGAGGTAGTCCAGGCCCTGCAGCTTATTCCGGGTGTGAAGCTGGTAGAAAATAATGGAGCCCGGATCGTTATCAAGGCAGCGAAGGAAAATGATCTGCGCCCCCGAATCCTGCAAGAAGCGTTAAATAATAACGCCCAGATCCTCTCCTTCGGACTGAAAGAAAGCAGCCTGGAAGACATCCTCCTGCGCCTGGTACAAACGCCTTGAAAGAAAAGAGCCACTAAAGTCAGGTAATTCCTACTTAACTGTATTCCTGGGCATTCCCTTTAAAAAGCCTTCAATGTTATTAGCAATCTCCCTCACCAGGGTGTTGCGGGCCTCCCGGCTAGCCCAGGCTATATGAGGAGTGATGAAAAGCCGGTTAGGCTCCTTTATTTTCAGCAGAGGATTTTTGCTGTCGATGGGTTCTCGTTCCAATACATCTAGGGCAGCGCCCCCAATCACACCCTCCTCCAGGATTCTGGCCAGATCGGCTTCATTAACAATACCTCCCCGCCCCAAATTGAGGAGAATCGCATGGGGTTTCATCAATTGCAATCTTTCATAATGCAGCAGGTTCAATGTCCGCTCATTTAACGGAGCATGAATAGAGAGTACATCAGCCATCTGTAACAACTCCTCCAGGTCTGCCCTGGTATAGTCAGGGTTGCGGTTTTCCCCGGAAGTAGAATAGTAGATGACTTGACAGCCGAATTGGCGTGCTACACCAGCCACCGCCCGGCCAATTGTACCCAGCCCGATAATTCCCCAGGTCTTTCCATAAAGTTCCCAGAAGGGGCGCCCCAGGTGAGTGAAGATTTCACTTTCCCCATACTGTCCCGATTTAACATATGAATCATAATAAGCGGGGGATTCCAGCAGGTAAAACAGCATCGCAAATGTGTGCTGGACTACGCTGTGGGTAGAGTACCCGGCTACATTAGTTACTGTAATACTTTTACTGCGCGCATAATCCAGGTCAATATTGTTAGTACCGGTAGCAGCTACACAAATCAGCTTAACCTGCGGTGCATATGGCAGGTTGGAACGATCCAGAACCACTTTGTTAGTAATGATTATTTCGCAATCCTTAATCCGCTCCACTACCTTTTCGGGAGCAGTAGTGTCATATACTACGACTTCGCCAAACTCCCGCAAAGCACTCAAATCGACATCTTCCCCCAGAGTCCTGGCATCAAGAATACATATTTTAGGCACATTGAATCCCTTCTTTCGTGTAATAATTCAGTACATTAATATAATATACCCTTTAAAAGCGTTGCCTTGCGAAAATCCGCACCACCGCATGTTGGCTGGGCCGGAAGTTCTCTAATCAGAGCATATAGTATTTTACCCTTAGTATAACCTTGCGTATAAAACATTTCCGCTAATTTTCGTATGTGTGACAGAGACGATTCTTAGTCACCTATTAATTTCTAATTCCTGTACGAATTTCCTTCCCCAATATATACTCTGACCCGAATGGAATACGGCATAAATTTCCACAAAAGCAGCAACTTGGCAGACATTTCTCGTCAAAAAATTAGCAGCAAATTCCATTGTTATAGTAATGTGCTTCCTCTATAATGAACATGGTTCATAAAAGCAAACGGGGGCGCAGATACCATGCCTAAGATTATTGAAAATCCACAGGCAATCATACTAGAGCATGCACATAAAATTCTTGACGCAGAAGGATATGGAGCTTTAAACATGCGCGCTATCGCCAAGTCTTGCGGGATAGCCACCGGCACCATATACAACTATTTTCCTACCAAGCGACATCTCCTGTTACAGATGATGACCGATTACTGGGACACCCATTTTGCAACCATAGACAAAATCACCGCTAGCGATGAAAAATTATTTGCCAAACTCAAAAAAGTTTTCGATGTAATGGAGGCATTTGCGCTTTGCTTCCGGGATGTGTGGGTAAGCATGCGCAGTGAGAGCGAACCCATTTGTACACATGAACATATTCCCCCCGGCCATGATTACCTGCAAAGACTGGCCGAAAAGGTAGAGCTTATTCTTATAATCGAGGCAAACCGAGATCCGGCTAACCTCAACTATCCTTTACCTGCCAGAGACATGGCTAACTTTATCGTCCAAAATTATTTCATTATATGTCAAATGAGAAGTCTACCCTACTCATCGCTGGAAGTCTTGTTGAGCAAGGTTTTACAGTAAGACCTGTTTGCCAGGATAGTAGAGGTTAGGGGACACACCCCTTGCGGGGAATGTCCCCGTTAGATACCCGTATAGATAAATGGTAGAAAGAAGGCATATAGTGTGAAATCAAAAACAACCACAACTGTATTTATCATGTTCATTCTGGGTATTTTTATGGGTGCCATTGATAGCGGAATAGTATCCCCTGCAAGGGAAATTATTGAGAATAGTTTTGACGTAGGCAGGAACAGTGGAATCTGGATGATAACCCTTTATACTCTCTGTTATGCTATCGCCATGCCTATCGTAAGTAAGATGGCCGATCGTAAAGGTCATAAAAAAGTATTTGTGTTTAGTGTTGCTTTTTTTGGCTTAGGCTCGTTGCTCTGTGGTTTAACTAATTTTTACGGTAACTTCACCCTTTTCCTTTTAGCACGAGTGATACAGGCAGTTGGAGCGGGTGGGATTATGCCCATTGCTACAACGGTAATAGGCCTGGGCTTTCCAGAGGAAAAAAGAGGCTTTGCCCTGGGAATGGTGGGAGCGATTTTCGGGGTAGCTACTATTATTGGACCGAGCCTGGGAAGTGGTATATTGGGCCTGGCCGGCAATAATGGATGGGGCTGGATATTTTTTATTAATGTACCTATTAGCCTGTTGATTATTTTTCTAAGTACGCGCATGGAAAATACTTTTATTGAAGAAAACAAACCAATGGATCTGGCCGGTGCGATAACTATTGCCGCAGTCATTGCCACTCTGCTATATGGCCTTACCAATTTAGATTTCTTTCACTTATCCAAAAGTATCCAAGATCTAAGGGTTTTCCCTTACCTGCTGGCTTTTGCACTACTAATACCAGCCTTGGTTATAGTTGAAAATAAAGCCGTGGATCCAGTTTTGAATATGAAATACTTTAAAAGCAAGCAAATGATATTGGTCTTTATAGTGGCCTTTATTACCGGTATCGGCATGATGGGAACGGTGTTTGTCCCCCAATTTGCAGAAAATGTTCTGAGAATTAAGGTTGGCAGCGGGGGGTACCTGATTACCCTGTTGGCTGTTTTTTCCGGAATTTCAGCTCCGCTCAGCGGGGGGTTGACCGATAAGAAAGGAGCCCCATTGGTATTGGAAATCGGGTTTGCCTTTATCGTAATGGGGAGTCTTTTCCTCGGCTATGTTGCCACCAGTACCCTGAGTCTAAGCAGCGTAATGATCGGTCTTGCTCTGGTTGGATTTGGGATAGGGTTTACTATGGGAGCACCTTTAAATTACTTGGTATTAAATAGTGTGCCTGAAAATGAAGGCACCACTGCCATTGCTACCATGTCCCTAATTAGATCTATCGGGGTAACCATTTCCCCTGGGATCATGATTGGTTTTATTGTGCAAGCTTCCAAAAATCTACCCCCCCGGTTAACAGAACTGCTGCAGCAGAGTATGAATACAGCTACACCCGGCATGGGTATGCCGCCTATGCTCGGTGGCAACGGGGATATCTCCAATGCCTTCTCCAATTTGCAGACAGCAGATGTTACCAGTATTGTGGACCGCTTAGAGAATGGCATCCAGTATGCGGTTCCGGAGCAGGTATTCCCCATGGTTATGCAGAGCATCGAAAGTATGCGGTCCAGCATTGAAAATTTGTTTCAAAGTACTTTAAATGTTGGCTATACCAATATGTTTACTGCTTCAGCAATTATTGCCGCCGTGGGATTTATAATCACAGCACTATTAAGAAGATTTATGCGAACTACTAAACCAAATCACCGGCCAGTCTAAGCTGACAGCTTAATGATGACAACTCAATAATAATTGCAAAATTTCTCTATGAAAGAGGGATCAATACTCGACATCTGAAATTTCGGTCGGATTTCTTCCCCAAGAAATATTGGTTATTTAACACGGCGAGAGGTTGGATTGGCAAGACAGTATTAAATCGGCCGATAAAATAAGCGGGGCTGCAGAAATTATCCAGGGGCTGCGCTTTACAAAGCTTTATACAATCTCAGGCTCGGCTTTTGATGTATATATACCCTTTAAAAGAGTTTCCTTGCGTAAATCCGCACAACCGCATGTTGGCCGGGCCGGAAGTTCTCTAATCAGAGCATATAGGATTTTGCCCAGGGCATAACCCTGCGTATAGAATATTTCCTCTAGTTCTTCATGCTGCCAGGGAGTAATTACTCCCTCGGCATAATTCACCACCAGGTAGATTCCAGCATAACAGGCACCAATTTCCCGGGCCAGATAAACCTCAGGACATATGCTCTGTCCCACCACATCAGCCCCGGCCATCTTATAAGTCTGTACTTCAGCAGGACTTTCGAAATGACGTCCATCAGTATTTACATAAACACCCCGGTCAAAAACCCTGCCCTCTGCCCAGCTTTGCTCACAAATTGTCCTCATAAACCCGCGTATCTCCGGGCAAAGAGCATCACGCATAACAAGCAGGTATTGGGTGTCCAGGCCGACATCCTTTCTAACTGATACATCAATATAGTCATGCGGTATGACCAGATCGCAGGGTCTAAGCAGATGATTAATGGCACCTACCCCACCCTCAACCAAAATCCGTTTTACCCCGGCATTTTTAAAAACCCAGAATATCTGGCGGGAGGCATCAGCCCGGGTTACTCCCTGCCGCCACCCATGCATCCGGCAGGTTAGAACCCTTTTTTCATGGTCAGTTCCGTAAACTGAAACTAACTTAAATTCTGGACTAACCCCGAAAGGCGTATCAAATATTAAGCCCCTTTCTTTTACTTCCACGAAATCCAACGCCAGTCCTTCCGGCTCATCTACATTAAGAGTGCTGGAACCACCTATAAGAGCAAACTCACATGCTGGAATAATCATAGGTACTCTCCTTCATTTATAAGTAGGGTTTGAGGAGTAAGAGGGTAAATCGTCCGCGTCAAATTAGTATACTTCCAATAACTTATACTCCGTATTCCTTAACGCCGGGCGCCGGCCGGCGGCCCTGATTATCTCGATCATCTCCTCTTTAGTCATTTTATAGACTAATCCCGCCGAACGCACTACATTCTCCTCTATCATAATGCTGCCCAAATCATCAGCCCCAAAAAACAGCGATAACTGCCCGATGCGTTTGCCCTGGGTAACCCAGGAGCCCTGCAGGTGATCGATATTATCCAGGTATAAACGCGACAGAGCCAGGAATTTTAAATACTCCAGAGAAGATATCCTGGACCCCATCAGTTCATTATTACCAGGCTGATAAGTCCAGGCAATGAAAGCCCGGAAGCCTCCGGTCTCATCCTGCAGTTCCCTGATCTTTTGTAAATGGTGTATACGGTGTTCCAGGCGGTCAATGCTGCCCATCATCATGGTAGCAGTAGTCCTCATGCCGATTTCATGAGCGATTCTCATTACTTCCAGCCATTCCCGGGTAGTTATTTTGTTAGGACTAATTTGAGAACGCACTTCATCATGCAGTACTTCAGCCCCGCCACCGGGTAGCGAATCCAGCCCGGCTTTTTGGAGGCGTAGTAACGTATCTCTGACTGGTAATTCAGAAATTTTCGCAATATATACTATCTCGGGGGCGGTCAGGGAATGAATAGTAATATCGTAACGAGCCTTTATATTCTTGAACATGTCCTCGAAGAAATCTATAGTGAGGTCTTCATTAAGCCCTCCCTGGATCATCAACTGGCTGGCCCCCAGGTCTATGGCTTCTTCAATCTTGGTAAATAGTGTTTCCCGGTCGATAACGTAAGCATCCTGATCCTCTTTATGGCGAAAGAAGGCGCAGAATTTGCAGCCACAAGAGCAGATATTAGTATAATTAATATTACGGTCAATTATGAAGCTAACTGTGTTATCAGGAAACTTCCGGTTCCTGATCTGATCGGCAGCCTGGCCGATGGCCAAAAAATCTCCCTCTATATACAAGCGAGCAAACTCTTCCTCATTCATCCGTTTGCCATTCAATATATCATTTAATAATCTTCCCGCTTCCAATGCAGCCTCACCTTCTATGTGTAACAGAGACCATTCTTTGTCACATATTAATTCCCGTACTATATATCAAGAATTTCCAGGGGGGGAGCTGCTTCTATTAGCCCCATCTCCTCAGCCTGCCGGTAATACTCCGCCAAACCCTCCTGCTGGTGCGCATCAAAATCAAATCTCAGGCTATTAAAATAATCCACCAGATACTGGGCCGGGAATTCCTCCCATTGGGCTGCTTTGGCAGCTACCGCTTGAATATTATTCAAACTTAATTGCATGGAATCCTTAAAGGTTTCATGAATAATCCTGACCTGCTCTGGACTAGCAGACGCAAATTCCTTACGTATAGCCCAAACCGCAAATACCATAGGCAGCCCGGTATATTCTTTCCACTCCTGCCCCAAGTCGTATACAAAAAGTCGGCCATCAGCATTATATTTGGCTCGTAAGGCATCATCCCCTATGAGCAAAGCCGCTTCCGCCTCTAATAACATAGCCCCCAGTTCCGGCGCCGAAGAAAAATACTCGGGGATAACTTTATGATGTTTGGTCATTATTATGCGCAGCAAAGCCTGCGAAGTTGCGGAAATATTAGTTAAAGCTATTTTCTTACCGTGTAAATCCTGGATGGGAACCTTGGAAAACAAGTATATGCTCTTAACTTCACCATCAGCGCTGACTGATATATCCGGCATTAATACATAGTCCCGGTAATTCCTGGCATAGGCAATGGAAGAAATGGGAGCCAGGTCTAACAGATTATCTTTTAACATCCGATTCAAATCGGTGGGATTACCTTTAATAAGGTCAACCTCCAACAGAAACTTTTTCTCAATTAACCCATAAAACAATGGAAAACAATTAATAAACTGAATATGTCCTACTCTCGGCCTCACTTCTTCAAACCTCCTCAAAACTGTTGAGTACTAACTCACGCAATTTATCTTCACCGGCTATTCCCGTTGTCGCTTCCCAACCTCTGACCAGATAGTATTTACGCAGTACCTCCTTCAACTGGCCTCGTCCAACCTTTTTCCACCCCCTTCTAGCTCGTAAAAGCGCCGGGGGAATTTATACATCAGAGATTTCCATACCTTTACTAATCTATTTCACAACTAATAAGTTCGAATTACGTTATACAGCGTATCTCTTTCGGCAGGAGTATATCCGGCTTGTTTTATAAGCTCTATAATTTCTTCTTTACTTATACCTTTCTCAGTATTGGCTCCAGCGGCATGCATAATCCTTTCCTCAACAATGGTGCCATCAATGTCATCAGCACCAAAATGCAGGGAAATCTGAGCTATGGGAATACCTAACATAATCCAGAAAGCCTTTATATGGTCGATATTATCAAGCATGAGTCTGGCTATGGCCAGAGTCTTAATATCGTCAATGGCATTGGTACGTTTAATATTTGTCATATGGGTATTTTCCGGCAAAAACGGCAGCGGTATGAATGCTTGAAAGCCCGGCGCCTCATCCTGTAATTCCCGCAGCAAAATCATATGCTTCACCCTGTCTTCCAGGGTCTCAATATGTCCAAACAACATAGTGCAGTTAGTCTTAATTCCCAGTTGATGAGCAGTTCGGTGTACCTCTAACCAATCCTGGCTCATCGCTTTCTTGGGACACAGAGAACGACGTATTTCATCATTGAACACTTCCGCTCCCCCGCCAGGCATGGAGCCCAACCCGGCTTCTTTCAGAGTCTGCAAAACCTCTCGAACTGGGAGCCCCGCTATTTGGGCAAAATAAAATATTTCCACCGCTGTAAAGGCCTGAATATGAATATCCGGATATTCAGTATGCAGGCGCCTGACTACATCCACATAATACTCAAAAGGCATATCCGGATGAAGTGCGCTGACAATATGAAACTCAGTAATTCCGTATTTCACTGCTTGAGCTCCATAAGCAAACGCTTCTTCAGAGGTCATGCAATAAGCGTCGGTATGTTCATCATCAATACCAAAAGCGCAAAACTTGCAGCGCGACACGCAGATATTAGTTAAATTAATGTGGCGGTTAACATTAAAAAACACATTTTGGCCCGACTTCTCTAGTTTTTTCTGCCGGGCCAGCTTGCCTAACGACAGTAAATCATCAGTCTCATATAAATACAAGCCATCATCTTTAGATAATCTGACCTTATTATCAACCTTGTCCTTTATCTCCTGCATTCTAATCTCCATAGGCTATCTCCTCTATAATGTTTTACTGCTAAGGTTATTATATCAAATCGAACCTGCCCAGTATGCCAAATTAATGTAATCCCCTATCCCTCGGCATCATATTCGATAAATAATTTGCATTTAAACATAAAACTCATTAGTGGAAGAAGGTGCTATCGCCATCCCTATCATAAACAAGATGGCCGTCGATTTTACCTATTCGCTTTCAGTAGAAGATTGGGATATAGTTTTAGGAGACTAAGCACTGTCCTTATTTAAAGGAGGAATAAATATGTTGGGAGCAATAGCTGGCGATGTAATTGGGTCGGTATTTGAATGGCACAATATCAAGAGTACTGATTTTGCCCTGTTTAGTGAGAGATCAAGATTTACGGATGATACGGTTCTGACCGTGGCTGTGGCTGACTGCATTCTCCATTCCCGGGACTATGCCCAACCTATCCGTGACTATGGCTTAAGATACCCCCAGGCTGGATATGGATCCATGTTTCGCAAGTGGCTGGAATCAGACGAATTGACTCCTTACAATAGCTTCGGCAATGGTTCGGCCATGCGCGTAAGCCCGGTTGGGTTTGCTTTTGATAGTCTCGAGAAAGTTATGGAGGAAGCCGAAAAAAGCGCTGCAGTAACCCATAACCATCCGGAAGGGATTAAGGGAGCCCAAGCGGCAGCCAGTGCCATCTTTTGGGCCCGCCAGGGGGAGAATAAGAGTTACATAAAAAAGCAGGTCGAATCACTTTTTAGCTATGACCTATCCCCCACCCTGGATGAGATAAGACCTACTTACACGTTCGATGTAAGCTGCCAGGGATCAGTGCCTCAGGCTATAACCGCCTTTCTGGAGTCAGAGGGCTATGAGGACGCCATCAGGAAAGCCATATCAATTGGCGGTGACAGTGATACGATTGCCTGTATAACAGGAGGAATTGCCCAGGCCTATTATAAAGTCATTCCCGAACATATAATATTGGGCGTACGCGGATTATTAGACCAGAACCTTCTCAAAGTCATCGATGAGTTTGCCGACAAATTTGCCAGTTTTTAGAATTAAAAAATAGCGGGCAGTGGGATTTACCAGCTCGCTGCCGCATTGTGCATGGGACGGCCCCTTGGTCAGATACCTACTGCAACTTCTATTTATCGGTTTGTTATTATATAATTTAATTTATGTTTTTAAAGGGAAGTAGATATTATGTCGATAGCATTAGCTCCGATTTTGTTAAGATTTGTCCTGGGGGGAGGAGCGGTGGTAGCTGCAACTGTTATTGCCCGCAGTTTTGGCGGCCGCATCGGGGGTATCTTTGCGGCTTTTCCAGCTGTTTACCTGGCTGCCATTATCAGCCTGGCATTAGAATATAGAGGCCAGGAATTACTGCTCATGTCGCAGAATTTATCCCAGGGAGCCCTGGTAGGTATGATAGCCGATGTATTTTGTGCCCTGGCAGCCAGCCGCTTTATTCTAAAGAACGGTTGGAAAAAAGGCCTTCTACAAGCCCTCTTATTGTGGTTTATAGCAGCCCCAGCCATTTACTACAGCTGGCAATTACTCTAAAGGAAGGATCGGAATTATGAAACCCAATTTAGATCCCAGGGATTTGGGGCTGAGATTTATACTCGGTGGCAGTGCAGTAGCGGCCTGTTATCTTATGCTGCAAATAATACCCTCCCAAACATTTGCGGGCATATTTGCTGCCTTTCCGGCGGTGATGGTGGCCGCTGTAACTATGGCCGGAATATACGATGGTTCACAACAGGCAGCTGATGTGGCCTTTGGTGCCACCGCCGGAATGCTGGGCTGTACCGTATGTGTTGTAACCGCCACCATAGGAATGATTTATCTGCACAACCTGGTTTTGTCATTAATTCTTGCCACCCTGGCCTGGTTTTTCAGCGCAGTGTTCTTTATCCGGGTGGTACAGAACCTACAGCGAAAAAGTAAAAATTCCGTAAACAGATAGTTTATTCTTGCAGTAGCTTATCACCCGCTAATAGCAATATACTCAACATGCTAAGTGGCTAACAACAAAAACATAAAAGCCTGCGGCGGTGTGATTGCACCACCCCAAACTGACATTATAGAGGATGAAGGCTGCGTAGAAATGAGGTGTGCTTTTTTTGCGAAATAATCCTAAACAATGCATTGATTCGAAAGCTGTAATATATTGGCGCTGGTCTGCCGGCATTAAATCAGTGTTTTTACTGCTTATTCCAGCAGGCTATTATATGGCTCAGCAGCACTGGCATTGGCCGGCCTGGATTACCTTCGTCCTGCTGGGTTTAACCCTTGCATATGCTATCTTTGCAATCATTTTTCGGCCTGATATTACATGGAGAACCTGGCGTTACGAGGTGTCTGAACAGGAGATCGACCTCCTGCACGGCGTATTCATTAAAACCCGGACCCTGATTCCAATGGTGAGAGTCCAGCATGTAGATACCCAGCAGGGTCCGCTCCTTCTCCGTTTCGGGCTTTCGTCCGTAAGTATTTCCACTGCTGCTGGAAGCCATGAGATACCAGCCCTGGCAGATGAAGTGGCGGCTTTGTTAAGAGATCAAATTTCAGTACTGGCACGGGTGGTAGACGAAGATGTATGAACCACAACGGCTTCACCCCTTAGCCGTACTCGAATTCACTCTGCGTAAAATCTATTCGCTGGGGCAAGCGCTGCTTCCCCTGCTCATTATTGCCATCGCCCAGCAAGGAATTCGCAAATGGCTGATACTGGCGATTCCCATTTTACTTATTCTCTTCATTGCCTATGGAATTCTTTACTGGCTAGGCTATGTATTCTATATAAGCGGTCAGGAATTGCGCGTGGAATATGGGGTACTGGTAAGAAAAAAAAGATATATTCCCTTTGAACGGATTCAAACTGTACAGATTTCGGCTGGTGTTCTGCAGCGTTTGTTTAGCCTGGTGAAAGTTCAGGTAGAAACAGCAGGCGGAGGCAGCAAAGCAGAGTTTGTCCTGGCCGCCCTGTCGCGAGACAAAGCAGAGGAACTGCAGCAGATCCTCCAGGCAGGTGTAAAGCATGTTGAGGGAACCGAGGACAAAACAGAATGTATCGAATACAAACTGTCGACCCGTTCCCTGCTCTTATTAGCAAGCACCTCGAATGGCATTGGCGTAGTGCTCAGCGCCATGTTTGTAATCATTTCACAACTGGATGATTTCTTTTCCAAACTGGATGTTTGGGCGAAAGTCGGAACCTATGTGGAGCATCTGGCTACCGCAAGAATCAGCCTAATTATTCTAGCTGTTTGCTTTTTAATCCTGCTGGCCTGGATCCTGTCTCTCCTGGGAACTATCATCCAGTTTGGCGGTTTTCAACTGCGAAGAGAAGGAGACAATATTAATATCAGTCGAGGACTATTTGAAAAACAACAAGTAAGTATCCCGCTTAAACGCATTCAGGCCGTCAAAGTGGTCGAAGGCTTGTTAAGACAGCCCTTGGGCATGGTCAGTGTACAGATTGTGAGCATCAGCAATTCCGGCACCAAAGGAGAAGGCAATGTACTTTTCCCCTTATGGCCGAGAGCAGAGCTAGGCGCGTTTCTTGAGAAAGTCGCACCTGAATTTACCATACCTTTGGAGCTGCACAGCTTACCTGCCCGATCAAGACGGCGTTATTTACTGATCAATATCATCCCCGCCCTGATCATTGCCATCTTGTGTACTATCTACCTGCCCTGGGGATATGTTGCATTTCTCCTCCCACTACTGGGAGCCGGGCTAGGCAATAGACAGTATAGTGATGCGGGCTATCAGGTGGTGGATGACGTATTATTGCTAAGGTCACGAATATTGGGCAGAGTAACCATGATCATTCCCAGACGGCGTATTCAATCTCTGCATGTATCCCAAAACCCTTTCCAGGCGCGCAGCAATTTAAGCAACCTGCGGGTTGCGGTCGCATCCTCTAACATGGCGACCACCGTTCAGTTGAAAGGAATGGACATACACAAAAGCGGCGCTATTATGAACTGGTTTACAGATAAACATTAATAGGCCCCAGCCTAAACGATTGGCTTGGTAAAGATTTTGCACACTCAATCCTTATCAACATCCGAATATGAGTAAGGAATTAAGAGACTTATGCTTTTAAAGTTCAAACCTTTTCATTCGGGCCGGTTTAACCTGGACTTGGTTTCTAATTATCGACTAGCCCTCTAAGAATTCCTGTCATTTCTGATTTACCTAATTGTCCCAAAGCCATCTTCATAACTGCATGATACAGTGCTCCATTTTTATCTATAATCGATACCCTATTGACTTCTAAAAAAACCAAGCCAGCAGCCAGGGCCGTCCTATTGTTTCCATCGATAAAGGGATGATCTTGACAAAGATATAAAATGTAGGTAGCAGCCATCTCGAACAGGTCAGTGTTTAGGTGTTGCCCGCCATAAGTTGCTTCTGCCCCACTCATGGCAGAGCAAAGCAAATCATTATCGCGTATCCCTGGGTGACCACCGTACCTATCCACCTGGTCTTTGTGAATCTCCACTACTTCGGCTATGGTCAAAAATATAATATCATCCATACTATTCACCAAGCTTTTGAAGCGTTTCACCATGGTTTGAATTTACTTTTTCAAGTGCTGACTGGAATCGTTCTTCCCTATCCGGCTCCTTCACTGGAGAAATAATAATACTTTTTCCGTCAGTAATGATCTTCAAAGGCGTGTTAATGGTAATTTCGAGCAATTCAAGAATAGGCTTATCAATAATCAGAGCCGCACTATTGCCATGTGAGGATAACGTCTTTATCATTATATGCACCCCCTAGTGTTACAATATATATACATCATAGCACCATAATAGCCGCTTATCAAACGACATAATATTATTCTGCCCCACTTACGGCAGAGCAAAGCAAATCACTAGCGCGTATCCAACCTCGGAGGGGCCTTAATTGCTACTGGAGCCGATGGGCGGATTTGAACCGCCGACCTGCTGCAAAGCTCTGCGGCTCTTTTTCGATAACATTTTCAGCTGGCCAGTATGGCTCAAACAATAGAGGGCCAGAATCATCAGGAATACTTGTACAAGTTACTGTCTGCAGAGCTAGAAACCCGGTCTGCAGGTCGCACAGCTGCTCTTGTAAACCAACTATCTGAAGCCAAAGCTTCCGGTTCTTTGAGTCTTTTTATCAAGAGGCTCAGCAAGGCATCTATTATTATCCTGGACGAGTTTGGCTACGTTCCGTATGACAGAACCGGTGCTCAGTTGCTGTTTGAGTATCTGTCTGAAATACATGAGCAAAAATCGGTGATTATTAATACTAACCTTGAATTCTCGCGCTGGGTTAATATGCTTTACGATGAGCATATGACGGCTGCCCTTGTAGGGCGCCTTACTCATCACTGCCACCTGATACCATTCCCAGGCGAAAACAACAGGTTAAGAGAATCGAGCATCAATGAATTATATCGTTCGATGGCCGCTCAAGACGATAGAACGGAGGATTATTAACATATTGCCCGCAAAAATCGGGCTTTGCAAAACTATGGATTTCCCAATTGCAGAACTATGGAAAAAAACTTGCAACTCTTCGGAAAAATCACTTGCAAAAAACACACTTTTAGTAACTTTCATTGACCTGCACCTCCTTTGTTTCAGCCCCTCCTTCGGCGTCGCGATGCCTCTGTACTATGGCTTCGGCTGACTTCTCACAATAAATCTTGTTTCAACCGGGCTTCTTACTATGTTTCCGCCCGTCCTGAGACCTCCCCGGGTAAGACCGCAGTCTTTCCTCCCATCTATCTGCCACATTTACACCGCAGGCTTCCGGATAGTTTAGGGCTTCAGTTTGTTCTGCAACTTTACCCAGCCTACTATGCCTTATGTGATTTCTGTTCGTCAGACCAGAAGCCTCCGGCTTCCTTCAGATTCCACCTCGCGATGGACACCCTTGCCCTTGGCTATGTGCTTGGCACTATCAACCCGCACTCGGGACTTTCACCCGTTAGGCTGCGCCCATGCCGGGCGCACAAATACTTAAGCCCCTCCAACCTCGGAGGGGCCTATGTTTCTTATGGAGCCGATGCGCGGATTCGCACCGCGGACCTGGTGATTACGAATCCGAAAAATGGGATGGGGTGCTTAGGAGTCAGGTTATGGGAATTGGAATATATCGAGCTCTTTAAGCCCTGGCAATAAACCGAAACTGCCTGTCTGGTGCTCAAAAATGTAAATTCGGGCACCAAATGGGTACCATTTTATAACATCTTTCATTAAAACTAAACAGGCCAAAACTCAGTATCGAACCACTTTTTAATTCTCTCAATATCTTTTTCAGTATTTACATCATTTTGATTTTCATAAAATATCCAGGCAGTTCTAATAATCTTACGTTCTAAGCCAGCTTCCTTCATCCATAATAGAAAATCAGTTATTCGAAAAACCCGAATACCATCATCTTCACGAACATTAACATGTTCGTCTAATATTCCCTGAAGTTTGCTTTCATCCGAAAGAAAATAGTTTATTCCCATCGCATTAGCAAATGATATAGAAACTATCTCCCCCCAATTTTTATGTCCTTCTACTGATTCATCAATATTCTTCATTAGAAGATCTTGGGTATCAACATAAACATCAGCTGCTTCTGGTTTTTCATCAAGTATATATTTATGATTAACTACAGCAGCCTGCCCCTTTTGAATAAGTTTATCTATCTGTTGTTTCACAAGCGGCGGATAAAGCACCTCATTTTTATATATATATTCATGTATATAAATCATATCCGCAAATTGAGGAAGATAATTTTCAATAATTTTATATTTTTTCAATTTCCCCAATTTCATAGTGAAGTCAGCATCGATCATCACTTTATCTATTATTGTACTCATTAATATTCACGCCCATGTTATTCCATTTTTGGATACTCTTTTATTCATTCTCCAGCAATTCGAGTAAATCCTCTTCACTAAGACGTGAACTTTCAATATTTATACAAAAATCCGAAGGTTGTTTCCTAACAATAGATAACAGATATTTTAGTTTATCAGATGATATCAGCTTTTTTTCATAGGCTGTGATGGCTTTGTCAACCAATCCGTTGAACTTAATGATTTTACTTCGGTGGTTCTGTTCTTCACCAGTCTGTAGTCTTTTTTGTAACATTCTAATCGGCGACTTTTCGCCCCTATCTTGTATTTTAAGCAATTCAAGACACCGTTCCGGATCAATATATTGAACTTCATATAATCTGCGCACTATAGTTTTATATGGCATCCCAAACTTGCTCATTAGTTTGACTATTATCTCTAATGAGATCTCATCTCCAACTTTGATTTTTCTATAATCAAGTTCGTTTCTTAAAATATCCGTGGGAACCATTAAAATCGCAGCAAATCTGTTTGCCTTAATTTCCCGTTCCTCCAAATCAACACCCGATATTGGATCCAACATATTATTGTCTAGCACTTCTCCATTGTTCAGCACTTCCTCATCATACCAGATATGATAAAGCTCATGAGCTGCAGCAAATAGTTGTTTCTCATATGGAACGTACGAATTGATAAATGAAAAGGTTTTCCTTTCCTTGCGGCACACAAAGCCACATATTTCGTCATCTTCGATTGGATATTGAATAAATGTTGAAGTATCAGCGAGGATATTTAATACATCTTCTTTGAGAACGCCTAAACTCTTGCAAAGACACGCTAGTTTCTCACGGGCTTTCTGTTCTAGATCCTGAGAAACTTCAGGGCTTAGATCAAGATATTGAACATCAATTGGCGACTTATCTGACATTGATTCAACCTCTCTTTACTTACCAAGGAGTCGATCTAAAGCAATCATTTCATCCATGACATGATTAAGAAATCTGAAATCATCACTAGTATTAGGGTTTTGGGCGCAACCCATCATTAAGAAAACAGGTTCCATTCTATCTTCCTTCTTATCGGAGTTACGAACTAAACTGTCAATTGATAATCCCATTGCCTCAGCAATTCTACTGATCTCTAGCAAATTAATAGCCTTTTTCCCATGGATTATTTTGCCCATAACCTGTTTAGAGACTCCGATTTTATCTGCCAGTTCTGTTTGGGTCATACTTTTATTATCTAAGAATTCCTGAATTTTAGTTCCTACTTCTATAAACAAATTTGCCATATGGTTTCTCCCCTTTCCTCCTTGGAATTTAATCTTATGCCAAGACGGCAAAGCTGTCAACGTTTTGTTTACTAGATTCAACAACATTATGTCAATAGATCTCCTATTATTATCCCTATCCTTCGTTATAATCATACGCAGCGTCATAGCAATATATGTTTTTGTCATCAATTTGTTTACCAGAAAGAAAAATAGATCTCCAAAAAACTACTTGGCAGCCCATTGGAAATCTATTTCTTAACACCCCGCCGGCGGGGGCTCCCCGCTCGAGGGCCTGTTTATCAACATGAAAGGAGCTTCACCGTGGAAGACCTGTTAAATATTGTAGGAAATATCGCCTTCCCCATTGCGGTGGCCGGATTCCTCTTGATCCGCATTGAGAGCAAAATCATCTGTTTGACCCAGGCCATCGGCGAGCTGCGCGAAGCCACCCTGACCATTCCCCGGGAGCAAACAGTAGCTTACCAGCAGGTCCGCTCAGTGATCAAGGATGTAGTATGATCGAGATTGTTGCCACTGGCCTGAAATTCGGCCTGCTGTTTCCCCTCGCATCTACACGACGCATTATAGTCCACCACTCCGACAGCCCGGATGTACCTGCGGCCACTATAGACAGTTGGCACTTACAGAAGGGCTGGGGTGGAATCGGATATCATTTTGTAATCTTTGACTGACAAGAATGCAAGAGTGGAGCGGCTACAAATATAAAACCATTACCATAGCCTGTCTGTATTGACCCTCATAATGATAGTTTGCTAAAAACAGCAACACTCGAATTGGTTTTCTTATAATAGCCTAGCCCTGCTTATTAAGCACTGGTGATGGGCTCTTTATTATTATGGATAAGTAAAAAGCAGGAAACACTTTCCTTTTAACGGAACATTATACTGAGGAGAGATAATAAGGAGGTGAATTGATTCATATTGTAAATCTATAATGGGGGAAAGTTATATGGGAATATTTGACGTATTTAAACCCAAAAGGGAACCTACTGCAATAGATGGACTAACAACACTACTGTTTCCAAACAGACATGAAGATGTAAAAAAAGGTGGAGTTGCTGTCCGCCAGCTGACAAATAAAAAACTATCAAAGCAAGCATCCGAAAAACTTTTTACAGCAATAACAACATTAGTATTTATCGCAAAAGATAAATCCGCTGAACGAATAAAAAAAAGTATAAACATTAGAACCAACGGAATATTGAATGAATCAGAAGCTGATGCTATATATAAATTTATCACTGGCGCTGCCGATACCCCTTATGGGGGCGGAAGTGGAACGAAGGATTCGCCTATCATTATAAACCATGCATCAACCGTGCTAGGTGTTCGTGCGGAACATGAATATTTAACCCAGCATTTTGGCCAGCGAGACCAGGATTGGAAAATAATCCTTCAGGCTATTGATAATGATGACACTTGGTATTGGGACTTATTCATCATTGAAACTGCTGACGGTCGCAGAGAACAAATCTATTTTGATATAACCAATTTTTTCAGAAAGTGATTTCTAACCGGGGATGTTATATATTATTGGAATTTGGGAACATGTTAATTATTTAGATTAGTAAACGGAGGCTTATCTATGTATGTTCTAGAACTTTTTGAGCTTAATTTAGGATGGATTTTATTGACATTTTCACTGGGGCTAATTATAGGAAAAAAGTTGACCATATCGAACAGGTGTATATTGGCTGCCATTTTTGCGGGGTTGTCTTGGTATTTTATGAGAATCTCATACTATGCAGCTGGCTTGGGTATCGCATTGGATAACCAACCTATTGCGACTGACCCAGGCATCCCAATGACATTTCTCTTTCGTTTAGTAGCCGGTATTAGCGGATTTCAGCTCAATAATATCTACTCTTTTCAAATCTACCAGCAAGCAATATTGACTGGGTTAGGTATAGGTCTGGGGATTTTTGTCTTGTGTTGGACAATAACACTCTTAATTAACGCTTGGAGGCAAAAACACAAGCTGGTGCATAGCACTGATTTGGATATACCTTCTAAGGATGAATCATGCCAAGGACTTAACATCACAAGTGAGACGAATGTGGGCGTATCTATGCCCATACGGGTTGCGAATACACATCAGGTATTTTTGGCGATAATACTGATTATAGGTATTGGTCTGATTTCTTTATCCACAATGGCTTTATCTGGTCCCCTGAAACCGATACCTCCAACCAAAGTCGCACTGCTAAACATAGATAAAAGCAAACTTCCATGGTCCCCAACCAATGTGTGGTCAAATATGGAAAGAAAAGCTATTCCATATATAGGAAGTATTGATATATCAAAGGAGTCCGGAACCGACAATATTCCAATAGAATATTTGCGGGACCTAAATTTATTGGCAGTACAAAACAACAATACGTGGGGCGCAATCACGGTTAGAACAAAATACGGGGTGAACGGTCAATATGCCAAGCTGGGGACTAATCTTTCTTTAAACTCAAGCGAGCTAGGGCAACTATCTACTCAATATCAAAATGAAGTGATGAAGAATCTACCCAAAACCAAAATCCTAATTGAGTGGTATTCTCCACAATTAGTATCGGTCAGTGGTATGAATGCTGTTTGGGTATGCTATCGCACTCAGGGTAATCCTCTTGGAAATACAGACAAAAGACCGATAACTGTTTGGGAATACCATTTCCCAAATAATGATCGGGAACATATTCTCACCATGGCTTTTCAAGAATTAGATATACAGTGGTGGTATTTAATGAGTGAGTCTTTGAATAGTTTTAGGATTACCGAAATACAATAGAGATTGTTTGCAAACGCTATACTAAAAGTGAGCCAAGGAAAAGTGAAATGATCATCAAAAAGTGAACCACCCTGTACAACAATCCCTTATCATTGAAGTTGAAAGAGCAACAATGATGTGGGGGGATCGGAGTGATCAGAGTGGATCAATATCAGCTTATCAGACAACTCTATGCAGTGGAAGGGTTATCCCAAAGACAAATTGCAAAAACATTGAGCATATCACGTAATACAGTGCGTCGCTATTGTAATGGTGAGAATGTTCCCTGGGAGCGTAAACGCAACTCCCGTGCAGCTACAGTGATAACTCCAGAAGTCGTAGACTTTATTCAGAAATGTCTGGATGCAGATGAAAAGGAGGGAATCTTAAAGCAAAAACATACTGCTAAAAGGATTTATGAGCGTCTACAGGAAGAGATTAACTTTACGGGCGGAGCATCTACCATTCGAACAGTGGTACGGGAAATGAAAGAGAAGATACCGCAAGTATACATACCGTTATCATTTTCCCCAGGCGAAGCAGCACAGGTTGACTGGGGAACGGCTATAATTTACATGGCCGGCAAGAAGATTGTGGCAAACCTATTTTGCATGCGGCTTTGTTCCAGCTGTGCACCATTTGTAATTGCATTTCCATCCCAGCGAGAGGAGGCGTTTTTAGAAGGACATCAGAAGTCATTTGAGTTTTTTGGAGGTGTAGCCAGAGATCTTATTTATGATAATCTCAGAACGGCAGTAAAGAAGGGCTGGGGAAAAACGGCACGCGAGCAGGAAAGATTTTCACTCTTCCGGGCTCATTATACATATGGTTCCCGCTTCTGTAATCCTGGAGAAGGACATGAGAAAGGGTTGGTCGAAGACCTAGTCGGTTATTCTCGGCGCAATTTTCTAGTCCCCATCCCCCGGGTAGATAGCTGGGAGGAACTCAATCAACTACTTCTTAACCGGTGTATCAGCTATATAGATAATCATCAAATAAGAGGCCGAGAAACTTCAGTAAAGGATGCTTTTGAGCAGGAAAGACAGGTTCTTACACCCTTACCGATGCGGCCATATGAAGCAGCCAAATTATCAGAAGGCAAAGTTGATTACTTTTCCACCATCGCCTTTGACACAAACCACTACTCAGTGCCAGTAAAATGGGCCGGACGTACAATGACGGTTAGGGGCACTGCATTTGAAGTAAAAATCTATTATCGGGGAGAACAAATCTGCGCTCATCAGCGCTGCTATCAGAAACATAGAACTAGATACAAATTGGAACACTATCTGCCTTTGATAGAAATGCGTCCCCGTTCTGTATTTAATGCCCGGCCAGTTAAGGAAGCCAGGTTGCCTGAAGAATTAGAGTTATTCTCCCGCAAGCTCTGTAATCCCGAGAAAAGCATGGTGAGGCTTTTGCGCTTGGCCATTGATTATGGAGCGAATAAAGTAGTAGCAGCCATAAAGAAAGCAGAAGAAAGCAACCAGCATTCAGTCGATGTAATTCAGTTCTATGTTAGCAATAAAAAACAAGTAACAAAGATTGCTTGTATTGGCCCAGTAGTACCAGAAGTAGACCTTAATATCTATGATGTGTTGTGTGCAGGGGGTGGAGCCTTATGATAGATTCAACTGTTATTAGCCTTTATGCCAAGCAGTTAAAATTGCCTACTCTCTCACTTTACCCCGATGTAGTACGTCAGGCTGAGGAATTTGGTTGGGGTTATGAAGATTTTCTCTGTGAACTCTTACGACGGGAGCTTAAGCAAAGGGAAGACAAGCAAAGGCAGCGGCTGTTAAAGCAGGCCCATTTTACGCTGGATAAGAGTCTGGATATTTTTGATTTCGAGCGTTTAGCTAATGTTGATGCAGCTTATGTCTGGCAGCTAGCCAATGGCGAGTTTGTGGAACGTAAGGAGAACATAATTCTTGTTGGCAATCCAGGAACTGGAAAAACCCATATTGCCATAGGCTTAGGTAGAAGGCTCTGTGGTTTGGGATACAGGGTAAGTTATTACAATGCGGCTGCACTGGTAACCCAGCTTAGCGAAGCGCAGCAGGATCGCCAGCTTTGCAAGATAACCAGGAGCTTAAACCGCTCAGATCTTTTGATTCTTGATGAACTATCATATCTTAGTTTCACGCGGTCCCAGTCCGAACTATTATTTCATGTTTTATCCGAGAGAAATGAGCGAGGAAGTGTAATTATTACCACCAATCTTGAATTCTCCAAGTGGGGAGAACTCTTCCCTGACAGCATGATGACGGCGGCCTTAGTTGATCGACTTACTCACAATGCCCATATCCTGGATATGAAAGGCCCATCTTATCGTTTAGAAGATCGTCTGAAAAAACAGTGCTCTTCAAAAAAGAACCTGGTTGATCAGGCAAAGGGGAAGGATGATAATAACTAACTATTAGCGTACAACCTTAAAATATTAATTAGTATGAATATTACATGCCACAAAGGACACCTGTACGCTTCTTAAAACCACCAGTACGCGACAATAAAACCATCGTGATTTAATGATAGATTCACTCAATGAAACCATTGATTCAGGCTTTAGAACCACCCTTCGAAGCGCTAGAATTACGTTTGAAGTCATTAATGACTATCAAATCCATCAGAAGGGAGACCAATACTATGGCCAACAAAATCAATGTTAAGCTCATAATGGAGCTTAAGGCTGCGGGCCTGTCGCAAAATACGATTGCCAAGACGCGGCATGTTTCAAAGGCTTCCGTAAGTGATGTTCTTCACATTGCTTATGAGAAGCATATTTCTTACGAGGACATCAGGGACAAGCCCGATGATGAAGCTTATCGTTTGTTCTATCCCAACAAATTTGCCGTGGAAACGATGTTCAGACAGCCTGACTATGCTTATGTTCATGATGAACTCAAGAAAGTAGGCGTAACACTCAAACTTTTATGGCAGGAATACAAAGATATCTGTAATAGGGACGGCGGTATTCCTGTAGGCTACACCAAGTTCTGCGAAGGTTATTCAAAATACACGGCAGCCTGCAACTTATCAAATCATCTAGAACATAAACCCGGACAAACCTGTGAGGTTGATTGGAGCGGTCCGGGAATGCAGATTGTCAACAGAGATACCGGTGAGATCACAAAAGTACATCTGTTTGTCGCATGCCTTCCGTACAGTCAGTATGCCTATGTTGAGCCGACACTAGATGAAAAGGAAGATGCCTGGCTCAGATGCCACATCCACATGTATGAGTTCTTTGGAGGGGTTCCAGTCAGAACCACCTGCGATAACCTCAAAACCGGCGTAGTTAAGCACCCAAAAGAAGGAGATATTATTCTTAACGATGCTTATGAGGCTCTCGGCAGTCATTATGTGACGGCTGTCATGCCAACTGGTGTCCGAAAGCCTAAACAGAAAGCTTCCGTAGAAGGAAGTGTGGGGCAAATAGCTGCAGCAATCATTGCAAAACTCAGAAACCGCTGCTTTTTCTCTCTGGCGGAACTGAAAGAAGCCGTTTCCAATGCTCTTGATGTTTTTAATAAGGCACCCTTTCAAAAACGACAGTACAGCAGGGCTAAAGTCTTTGAGGATGAACGCAAGTATCTTCGTCCACTGCCGGCTGTTCCTTATGAAGTGGCTGTTTGGGAATACAACCATAAGGTATATCCCAACAGCCACGTATATATTGGGAAGAATTATTATTCGGTTCCCTATTCTTATGTTGGTCAGTACGTCGATGTAAAGATGACAGACTCAATGATTGAGGTTTACAACAATCACCAGCGGCTTTCTACACATCCCAAATTCCCTAAATACATTAGCAACCGGTATGACACTCATAAAGAGGATATGCCAGACGCATTCAATCAGCCCGAAATGAATGATGTACGGCTGAAGCAATGGGCCAGTAGTATCGGTCCTAAGACAAGTGAAGTGATAGAACGCATTTTTAATGGTGTAACAATAAAAGAACAGGGCTATAATTCAGCCCTGTCAGTTTTGAAATTGAGCAGGACCTATTCCAATGAGCGCCTCGAAACCGCCTGTGAAGTTGCCCTGCCCAATATGCGGATACCACGTTACAAACATCTTAAATCAATCCTGGCAAGCAATCAAGACATTGTCTATCTCCAGAAGAAAACCGGAGACATTGCAGCTGCTGAGACAAATAACAATTCCGGCGGCTATGTAAGAGGTCCCGAGTATTACGGAGGTGGCCATTATGATAAGTGATGAAACCAAGCGTAAATTACGTAAACTAGGGCTTGATGAACTGATTGATATCCTTGAGATTCAGGATGACGATCCCACCCTTTACACCCGGATGGCTTTTGACGAGCGTATCAACATGGCTATTGATAGTCTTTATCAGCAGAAGAACAACAACCGGGCTAAACGGCTGATAAAACAGGCCAAGTTCCGTTTCAGTGATGCGGATGTAAATACCATTTATTACGCTGACAGAGGACTTAATAAAAATCAAATCATTGAGCTTTCGACATGCCAATACATCAGAAACAACGCGAGTCTTATTCTGAACGGCTTCACTGGTTCGGGTAAAACGTTTCTTGCCTGTGCATTAGGAAAATCAGCATGCCGCCAATTATATCGTGTAAGATACATCCGAATGCCAGACCTGCTGGAACTTCGTGATGAAGCTATCGCTGAAGGCCATGGTATCAGCAAACTTTTGATAAAGTTCTCAAATTATCATCTTCTTGTGCTTGATGAATGGTTGATGTCGGAACTATCCGATGAAGAGGTTCATTTCATTCTTGAACTAATTGAAAAACGATATGATAGTAAATCCACTATATTCTGTACACAGTATAAAGTCTCCGACTGGCATGCCCGCCTGGGAGGTGGTACTTTAGCTGACGCCATAATGGATCGCATCGTTCATAATTCAATAAGGATTGAAACCGGAAGCCTAAACATGAGGGGGCATTTCTCTCAACATTAAATTTTCAAAGAACAAATCTATAGGGTACCGCCCTTCGGGGCGGTACTGATAAGTGAATAGGTGGTTTCTTGAGCGCGTACCGGTGGTTCTAAAAAACTGAACCTGCGGTTCTGAAAACGCGAAATAATCATTAGTACACCCCTGGGGTCGGGTGGTCCAGTTTTAAACGAGCAAAAGTGGCTCACTTTTTAATCAGCAGACTGGGGGTGCGGACAAAATCCTGGACTTAAGAAAGACAGGAGGGTGTCCGTATGTATTCAAGAGAAGATCGCATGAAAGCTATTGAACTATACATCAAGTATGATAAAAGTATAGCTGCTGTAGTTCAAGAACTTGGCTATCCAAGCCGTGGATTATTGCCTAGATGGTATAAAGCATATCTTAAAGAACAAGAGACTGGGGTCTTGTGGGAAAGATATTCACGATGTCCGAAATTTTCACCAGGGCAGAAGATAGCTGCTGTAGAACACTATCTTGAGCATGGTCGCAATTTATCAAGAACAGTAAAATCACTGGGATACCCCTCGAAAGAGGCGCTCAGATTGTGGTGCGATGAATTGGCACCAAAAAGTCGCAAAAAGCGTGTTGGAGGTCTACAATACTCTCAAGAGCAGAAAAAAGAAGCCGTAATTGCACTATGCACCAGAACCGGCAATGCTAAAGAAATAGCCAGGGAATATGGCGTCACCCGAGAAGCGCTATACAACTGGAAAAACGATCTGCTCAGCAAGGAGAATAGCATAACGATGCCTGAAGCAGAGGACAAACCGCTACCCGATAACAAGGATGCCCTTTTATCCGAAATCGAATCGCTGAAACGTCAAATTAAAGGACTGAAGCTTGAAAAGGCCATTCTGGAAGGAACAGCAGAAATCATAAAAAAAGATCCGGGCGTCGACCCGAAGCACCTAACAAACAAAGAAAAGGTGATTCTGGCCAACGCCCTGAGAAATGAGTATCCGTTGAAGGAAGTGCTTGCCTGCCTAGGAATGGCGCGCAGCAGTTACTTCTACCATCGAAAGCTCTCGTCAATTCCAGGCAAATACGAAGAACTGCGGCGCCGCATCATAGAGTTGTTTGAAGAGAACAGTGGACGATATGGCTACCGACGAATCCATGCTTTGCTTGCGCGAGAAGAAATACGAATTTCCGAAAAGGTTGTGCGACGCATAATGGGGGAATCCGAGCTTGTCGTTTTCCAAAAAAGGAGGCGCAAATACAGTTCGTATCAAGGCGAGGAGACTCCAGGCGCAGACAATCTAATCAAACGCAATTTCCATGCGGATGCGCCAAACATCAAATGGCTCACGGACATAACAGAGTTCGCTATCCCTGCTGGAAAAGTATATCTTTCCCCAATTATGGATTGTTTTGATGGGTTGCTGCTAAGCTGGTCTATAGGGACAAGCCCTGATGCCGATTTGGTAAACAGTATGCTTGACCGCGCGACGAAAACCCTGAAAGAAGGCGAACGTCCGCTGGTGCATTCAGATCGGGGCGGCCATTATCGTTGCCTGGGTGGATATCGCGAATGGAAAAAGCGGGTCTTCAACGCTCGATGTCAAAGAAGGGCTGCTCGCCCGACAACGCGGCTTGCGAGGGATTCTTCGGTAGACTCAAGAACGAGATGTTCTACAATAAATCTTGGGTCGGGGTGAGCTTAGAGGAATTCATAGATATCCTTGATGGATATATGGTCTGGTACAATGAGAAGCGGATCAAACTTTCGTTAGGTGCGATGAGTCCGTTAGAGTATAGGCAGAGTCTCTGTTTGACTGCCTAATCTGTCCAAGAAAACGTCCGCACCCCCACTGGTTCACTTTTTAGTTGACAATCGCAATTGTTTAAGGAATCCCATGTAATTGGGGTATGAATGATACTATAAAAGTGTACCAGTTAGGGTGGATTTGATCACGAAATAGTTTACCACCAATCATCAAACTTCTTGTAAAATACAAAGAAAATTTGCAAGAGGAAATGAAAGGTGTGATTATCGAATTGGACATGTACTCGGAAATTCGAACCCGCTATGCAAACGGCGAATCAATCCGGTACATTGCCGTCAGCTTAGGAATTGCGCGGCAGACCGTTAAAAAATATTGTGGGGGTGCAACCCACCCCGAAGTACGCAAAGAATATCAACGAGAAGCTGTTGTTGTAACTGATCAGGTAACACGTTTCATCCTGAGTTGCTTCCAAAAAGATGAGGATGAGAAATTGAGCAAGCAGACCCATACGGCCAAGCGTATATATGATCGCCTAGTTAAAGAATTAGGATTTCATGGTTCCTATCCAACCATTCGACGGGCGGTTCGTAATCTTAAAGCAGAGCGGACAGTTCCACCCCAGAGCAGTGTTCCTCTGTCATATGCTCCCGGTGAAGCAATGCAGATTGACTGGGGGGAAGCGACCATCTACCTGGATGGTCAAAAAACCAAAGTGTACACATTCTGTGGCCGACTTTGCTACAGCTGCGACATCTTTGTGCAAGTATACCGGGCCGCCAATTCCGAGACATTTTTAGAAGCCCGTAAAAGGATATGCTGGGTCTGTTCGCATTTTACATGAGGGAAAGGTCATTGCCACCTATCCCAGAAGTTACGGTTCTGGAAAAACCCAGTATTGCTTGGAGCACTACATTGATCTTTTGGAACGCAAACCGAGATCGGTGTTTCAGGCTAAACCGGTCCAAGAAAATGTTACCCGGGAACTGTTGGAATGGGGCAAACAACTCCCTGGAGGCAACAAGGAGATGGTCAAACTCCTGCGGTTATGTGTAGATTATGGCGAAGAACATATTCTTGCCTTAAAACAGTCCCTTCCCGGCAGCATCGTCCCTACGGTGGATATGATCCGGAGTTGCCTGCATGAACCCCTCCCGGCTCCAAACATTTATCTGCAACAAGAGATAGCCGTAACCCCAATCGACTTGACCAAATATGATGAAAGGTATGGGGTGGCATAATCATGAATGTACATACACAGACTATAGAGTTATATGCGAAGCAGTTGCGCACCCCGACCTTTAACCACTATGAGGATATCATACGGCAACTAGGGCCTGACCGGGGGTATGAAGATTTCCTGGTCGCGCTTATGAAAATGGAACTGGACTCTCGTATGGAGAGCAGCCAGCGGCGCAGAATCAGAGCAGCAGGCTTCCCCTATATCAAAACCATGGACGAATTGGATTTTAGCCGTTTCGAACACATAAATGAGGCCTTTATCGGGGAGCTGGCCAGCTGTGATTTTGTCAGCAAACGCCAGAATATTGTCATGATAGGAAATCCGGGGACGGGTAAATCCCATTTATCCATTGCTCTGGGCATCAAAGCCTGCATGCAGGGGATAAACGTGAAATTCTACACGGCCGCCAATCTTTCCAACGAACTAATTGAGGCCCAGGAATACAAAAAACTGCTGAGGCTAGAAAGACAAATTGCCAAGGCGGAACTGCTGATTATTGATGAACTGAGTTATTTGACCTTTAACGTAAGCGTCAAACAGGCTAGCACCTACTAAACGTCAATATCATCAGAAGACATCATCGGCAACACTTTTTACCTTT
>ENA-UOOH01000602-UOOH01000602.1-fermentation-metagenome-genome-assembly--contig:-NODE-602-length-40083-cov-42.486135_pt1 | contig 40083 bp, 48 predicted proteins | sample MGYA00245778_ERZ724025 | MGnify/ENA primary metagenome ERZ724025 (study PRJEB28704, sample SAMN03018313) | fermentation metagenome | biome: anthropogenic terrestrial biome; feature: soil; material...
CCTATATTTTTCTCCGGGGGTAAATTTTAGAGGCGGTTAAGGGCGGCAGTTGGTTGGTAACCCCCTCTCGGGTGTGGTGAACCCGGGCTCCTTTCAACGATCATACTGCCTCTCTTAACGACCTTTAAAGTATACCAAAAGACGTTCGGAAGGAGGTCTAAAGTTGAAATGACAGTTAACAAACAACAGCCGAAACCACCAAGAAAGAGACCTCCAGCAAAGACGCCAGAGGCAAGGGAAAACCAGATGATCTCTTTAGCGATCGATCTAGCCGAAAAACAACTTGCTGATGGAACGGCTAGTTCGCAAGTAATCACACACTACCTTAAACTAGGATCAATCAAAGAACGAAAAGAGTTAGTTTTACTCGAGCAAGAAATAGAACTTAAGAAAGCGAAGACGGAGTCAATCCAATCGGCTAAACGTGTTGAGGAATTATATTTAAACGCGCTCAATGCTATGCGTTCTTATACTGGTTCTCAGCGAGGTGGCGAAGATGATTAAATCTTATAGACAACTTATTCGTATTCCCACTTTCGAGGAGCGTTTCGAATATTTAAAACTGGACGGTGTAGTTGGAAGATCCGTTTTCGGTTTTGAGAGACACTTAAATCAAGCCTTTTATCATTCAAAGGAATGGAAACGTGTAAGAAGAGACGCCATCATAAGGGATAATGCGTGCGACCTCGCAGTTGAAGACCGACCAATCCTTGGACGAATAATAGTACACCATATAAATCCGATTACAATTGAGGATATAGAAAACGGATACGATTCAATTCTTGATTTAAATAATTTAATTTGCACGTCCCATAACACGAGTAACGCAATACATTATGGGGACGTTTCACTATTACCAAGATTACCAACAGAACGCCGGAAGGGGGACACGTGTTTATGGAAAGCATATTAACTTCAGTGAAGAAACTCATCGGCATCGAGGAATCATATGAACATTTCGATCAAGACATAATTATTTATATTAACTCGGCGTTCGCAAACCTTAACCAACTTGGCGTTGGCCCAACAGAAGGGTTTAATGTGGAAAGTAAAACCGAAACTTGGTCTGATTTTATTGGAGAAAGAAAAGATTTAGAATCCATTAAGTCTTATGTTTATTTAAAAGTTCGTCTTATATTTGATCCCCCACAGATGGGTTATTTGGTCGACGCCATAAAAGATCAAATTAAAGAAATAGAATGGCGATTAAATGTTCAAGTGGAAGGAGGAAACCAAGTTGACTGACAAAACAGTAACTATTAAAAACGCAACTAATAAACAACTGGACGAACTACTCATTAGGCTCCGTAAGGAAAATGAGGTCCAAAACTTAATTCGTGATCTCAAGAGAAAAAGTACTAATCAGGATTATTCTTATAATTACGAGCAGTCCGTTAGCACTGAGGAACCAATAGAGTCGCTATATCATTATGGCGTTCCGGGTATGCGTTGGGGGGTCCGGCGAAAACGCGATACTGATGGTGCTACAAAAAAACGAACGTCGCAGGGATCTAGCGATTATCAGAAATCCCGTAAATTGAAAAGAAGGGGCTCTAAGAATCTCTCCACACGAGAGCTTAAAGAATTAACTCAGAGGTTACAATTAGAGAGACAATATAAAGATTTAAGTCCTGGACAAATTACGAGGGGTTTAAATGTTGTTAGAAGAATAACGGCAGCTGGCACAACCGTGGCCGCTCTTTACGCCTTATCAAAAACACCGCTCACTCAGGACGTCATAAAAGCAATGGCGAAGAAGGCGGGGTAATGCTATGGCATTATCGAACACGGCAACTCCGTATTATTATGGGAAATTTCGCGAAGAAGTTTTAAAAGGTAACATTCCTGTCTGTAAAGAAATCTCTATGGAAATGAATCGTATAGACGATCTTATAGCGAATCGAGGGGTTTATTACGATGAAGATGCCGTAGAAGGTTTTATACAATATTGTGAATGCGAACTTACACTTACGGATGGAGCCGATTTGATACTCCTTGATAGTTTTAAACTATGGGGCGAACAAGTATTTGGTTGGTACTATTTTGTCGAACGAAGTGTATACGAACCAAATCCCGATGGTCATGGCGGTCACTATGTTCGAAAGATGATTAAGAAACGTTTAATTAATAAACAATACTTAATTGTTGGTCGGGGTGCCGCTAAGTCTATGTACGGTTCATGTATTCAATCTTACTTCGAAAACGTTGATACCTCAACAACACACCAAATCACTACAGCACCAACAATGAAACAGGCTGAGGAAATCATGTCACCTATCAGAACTTCTATCACACGTGCAAGAGGTCCACTTCTAAAATTTCTAACAGAAGGATCGTTACAAAATACCACCGGCTCAAGAGTTAATCGCGTAAAACTAGCCTCTACAAAAAAAGGTATCGAGAACTTCTTAACTGGTTCTATCATTGAGGTCCGACCCATGTCGATTGATAAATTACAGGGCTTGAGACCTAAGGTGTCAACCGTTGACGAATGGCTCTCAGGAGATATTCGCGAAGACGTTGTTGGCGCAATTGAGCAGGGAGCTTCGAAATTAGATGATTATCTAATTATAGCAATGAGTTCAGAAGGAACAGTTCGAAATAGTTCCGGCGATACAATCAAAATGGAACTAATGAACATGCTTAAAGGTGATTATATAAATCCTCATGTTTCTATTTGGTATTATAGATTAGATGACGTTAAAGAAGTTGGCGATCCAGCTATGTGGATCAAAGCAAATCCAAATATTGGAAAAACGGTAACCTACGAAGCTTATCAACTCGACGTAGAGAGAGCCGAATATGCGCCTGCTACCCGAAACGATATACTTGCTAAAAGATTCGGTATACCAATGGAAGGTTATACATATTTCTTTACTTACGAGGAAACTTTACCCCATAGAAAAAGAGATTTTTGGTCTATGCCCTGCGCTTTAGGGGCCGACCTTTCTCAAGGGGACGACTTCTGTGCTTTTACTTTCTTATTTCCTTTACCAGGGGGCAACTTCGGTATAAAGACACGATGTTACATCTCATCACTAACATTGATGAAACTTCCAGGGGCTATGCGAATTAAATATGATCAATTTCTCGAGGAAGGTTCTTTAATGGTGTTGGAATGTACAGTCCTTGATATGATGGATGTCTATGACGATCTTGATAAATTCATTCAGGACTGCGAGTACGACGTTCGTTGTTTTGGGTTTGACCCCTATAACGCAAAGGAGTTTGTGACTAGATGGGAAGCGGAAAATGGACCTTTTGGTATTGAGAAAGTTATACAAGGTGTTAAAACTGAATCGGTTCCTTTGGGGGAATTAAAAACTCTCTCTGAGGAACGCATGCTAATTTTTGATCAAGAACTCATGACATTCGCAATGGGTAACGCTATCACTTTGGAAGACACAAATGGTAATCGTAAACTTTTAAAGAAGCGATATGACCAGAAAATCGATAGTGTTTCGGCTATGATGGACGCATGGGTCGCCTATAAAGCAAACAAAGAGATGTTTGAATAATATTATATAGGAGGTGTGATGATGTGCCGGAACCATTGAGTAAAAGATTAAGATCGGCATGGGACGTCTTCCGAAACTACAGCCCAGAAGAGACAATTTCCCATTCCGAAAAGAAACCTTCTTATGTACCCCTCAGAAAGGTTGGACTAACCCATGGGTGGAACGCATTTCAAGGTCGTGAACGACCAAACTCGTATTACGAATTTGGCCCAAATACTTCTTTTCGTCCGGACCGTGTCACAATTCGATCGACCAATGAGAGAAGTATCATCATGGCTGTTTATAATCGGATTGCTATGGATGTTTCAGCTGTAATGATCCAACATGTTAGACTAGATCAAAATGGGAGATTCGAAGAAGTAATTAATTCCGGATTGAATTACGCTCTAACTGTTGAAGCTAATATAGACCAAACTGCATCGGCTTTTATTCACGATCTTGTTCTATCTATGTTCGACGAGGGCTGTGTCGGGGTGGTCCCCATAGACACGACCATTAATCCTAAAATCTCTGGTTCGTACGACATACAAACCATGCGAACTGGGAAGATTTTAGACTGGTATCCTGAACACGTCCGAGTTAGAGTGTATAATGATAGAACAGGGAGTAAGGAGGATTTAACATTACCAAAAAAAATGGTAGGTATTATAGAAAATCCACTTTACGCCGTCATGAATGAGCCAAATAGTACTCTTAAAAGATTAATTAGGAAACTCAATATTCTTGACGCAATAGATGAACAAAGCGGTTCTGGCAAACTGGATTTAATTATTCAACTACCTTATGTAATAAAGACGCCTGCTAGAAAAGCACAAGCGGAAATACGCAGAAAGGATATTGAGGATCAACTCTCGGGTTCAAAGTATGGCATTGCGTATACGGATGGGACTGAGAAAGTTACACAGTTAAATCGTCCAGCTGAAAATAACCTTATGAATCAGATCGAGTATCTAACTAGTATGCTTTATAGCCAGTTAGGACTAACCGAGGATGTGTTCAATGGTAAAGCTGACGAGGCAACGATGTTGAACTACAATAGTCGAACTGTATACCCCATACTTAAAGCAATCATAGATGAACTTAAACGTAAATTCTTAACTAAAACTGCTAGGAGTCAGAATCAATCATTAATGTTCTTTAAGGACGCCTTTAGTCTCGTTCCTGCAACCGAACTTGCCAACATAGTAGATAAATTCACAAGGAACGAAATCCTATCATCAAACGAAATCCGAGCAATCATTGGTTATAAACCATCACTGGATCCTAAAGCAGATGAGCTCCGTAACAAAAATCTAAATGAGTCTAAAGAAGTACCTTCTGAAGTGGAACCACTGGACCCAAATGAATCGAAAGGAGAATAATAATGAAGAAAAACAAGACCAAATTTGATTTTAGTGGATATGCTACTAAAAACGGTCTCAAATGCTCCGATGGACGCACGATCCAAAAAGACGCATTTAAACATAATGACGGGGAGACTGTTCCTTTAGTTTGGCAGCATCTACATAACGAACCCTCTAATATTCTCGGACATGCAATTCTCGAGAATCGCGAGGACGGTGTTTACACGTATGGAAAGTTTAACGAAACTGAAGCTGGTAAGAACGCAAAAGAATTAGTCACACATGGAGATATCACAGCTCTATCTATTTATGCGAACGATCTTAAACAAAAAGGACAAGATGTTGTGTACGGTTCAATTCGCGAAGTAAGTCTAGCTCTTTCAGGAGCAAATCCAGGCGCTTTCATTGATAACTTAACAATCGCGCATGGAGATGGTAATTATAGTGAGGATGATACCGAAGCTATAATTTATACCGGTCTAGAGTTATCTCATGGAGATGACGTGCCTGACGTTAAAAATGAACACCTAAGACATGCTGGCAACAAAAAAGATGAAAAAACTGTTTCTGACGTATTCGATACCTTAGATGAGGAACAGAAAAATGTTGTTTACGCTCTAATAGCGCATGCTCTATCGGATGAGGATATCGAACATTCAAATATTGATGAAAAAGGAGGATCAATTGTGAAAAAAAATATTTTTGATAAAGAAGATCAGAAGGACCAAAAAACTCTAACGCATGCTCAGATCCAGGCAATCGTAACAGATGCTCAAAAATGTGGATCATTCAAGGAGGCTTTCCTTGCACACACAACTACTTATGGCATTGAAAATATCGATTATCTTTTCCCGGATGCTAAGACTATAGCCGATTCACCCGATTTTGTCAGCAGACGTATGGAGTGGGTTGCTGGTGTTATTAATGGCGCGAAACATTCCCCATTCTCACGAATTAAATCATTATCCGCCGATATTACCCATGAAGAAGCGAGGGCTAAGGGGTACATTAAAGGCTCCCTTAAGAAAGAGGAATTCTTCGCACTTGCGAAACGCGTTACCACCCCAACAACTATCTATAAGAAACAGAAGCTTGATCGAGATGATATAATTGACATCACCGATCTAGATGTTGTTGCATGGTTAAAAGCTGAAATGCGCGTTATGCTTGATGAGGAACTTGCTCGCGCGATCCTTATCGGTGATGGTAGAGAAGTGGACGATGATGATAAGATTAATGAATTAAACATTCGCCCGATTGCAACGGATAATGAATTCTATTCTCACCCCGTTAATGTTGCAGCTAATACCAGCGGCGCTACTCTAATCGAGGCTATCCTACGTGCTCGACCAAATTATAAGGGCTCTGGCAACCCGACCTTATATACTACCGAAACCATCCTAACTGACATGTTACTTGTCAAAGACAAGATTGGTCGTCGTTTATACGCAACCGAGACCGAGTTAGCATCAGCGCTCCGCGTGTCCTCAATTGAAACTGTTGAGGTTATGGAAGGCGTTACCGGAAATAAAGGCGACCTACTGGGTGTTATAGTTAATATGAAAGATTACGTTATCGGTGCCGATAAGGGCGGTAAAGTGTCAATGTTTGATGATTTCGATATCGATTATAACCAATACAAATACTTAATCGAATCCCGTTGTTCTGGTGCCTTAACTAGACCAAAATCCGCTCTAGTAATTTGGAGAATACCTGGAATATTAGCGACACCGTCAGCCCCAACTTTCGTTGCGTTAACGAATACCATTACAATCCCAACCGCAACAGGCGTTATCTATTCAATTGATGGGGTAGAACAGGAAGCTGGAGATGTTGTAATCGCCGCAGACACAGTGGTTGATGCTGAACCAGATACCGGTTACTACTTTGCTCCGAACACTACTAATTCCTGGTCCTTTACCTATACCACAGAATAAATAATTTGAAAGGGGAAACTTCAAAATGGGAAAATTTTATGGAGAAATCGGTTATGCTGAACAAATAGAAGCTACTGCTGGAGTTTGGAGAGAACAAATCACCGAACGAAAGTATATCGGGGATGTTATTAAAAACGTCAGTAGAATACGGAACGGTGAGAATCTCAATGACGATCTTACCATAGATAACCGTCTAAGCATTATAGCCGATCCATTTGCCTATGAGAAGTTTCACGCTATGCGATACGTTAATTGGATGGGGGCTCTTTGGAAAATAACTTCAGTAGAAGTCCAACGCCCCCGCCTCATCTTAACAATAGGGGGTGTATATAATGGGCCAACGCCTATCGCTTCACCAGATTCTGGTAGTACTATTGGGGACGAATAACGTATACTTTCAACCCCCTAGCACTGTTAAGATGAAATATCCATGTATAGTTTATCGTCGAAATAAGATCGATGAAAAACGTGCGAATAATAGACTCTATCTTCATAAACATGGTTATCAGATAATGGTCATTGATGAAAATCCGGATAGCCCAATCCCGGATAAAGTTCTGAGCTTGCCGTTATGTTCTTTTGATAGACATTATACGGCGGATAACCTAAACCATGATGTGTTTAATATTTATTATTAAGGAGGAATACCAATATGTCAAAAATTGTTTGGGATAAAACTGGAGAGCGTTTTTATGAAACTGGCGTCCAAAACGGTGTTCTATATGTTCGCAATGCCGCTGGACTTTACCCGTTAGGAGTTCCTTGGAACGGTTTAATTTCTGTAACCGAGAGTCCTTCTGGCGCTGAAGCCACGCCACAATATGCCGACAACATTAAATATCTTAACATGGTATCAGCTGAGGAATTCGCTGCTACAGTTGAAGCTTATACTTATCCTGATGAATTTGCCGCATGTGACGGATCCGCCGAGGTGGAACCGGGCATTTATATCGGTCAACAATCAAGGCGCACCTTTGGTTTGGCGTATAAGAGCGTCATCGGTAATGATGTGGACGGTAATGATCTCGGTTATAAATTACATCTTATATATGGCGCACTAGCTTCCCCATCTGAAAAAGCTTACGCGACCATTAATGACACACCAGAAGCAATTACCTTCTCTTGGGAAATATCAACTACCCCAGTGGCCGTGGCGGGTTTTAAACCTACGGCATCTCTCACAATAGATTCAACTAAGGTGAGCGCTGCTAATCTAGCCGTCCTTGAAGACATTATGTACGGCACCGATGAGGCTGATGCTCGTCTACCTCTACCTGACGAAGTGGCCGCGATATTTGCGGGCGCCGCCCCAGGCCCCATAACGCTTATCTCTAGCCTACCTGATGACGACGCTGACAGTGTCACTATTGATGCCAACGTCGTTCTTACTTTCAGCAATAAGATTAAGAAGGAGTCGGTTATTGTTACAGCTGACGACGGGACAATTGTTCCAGGCGTTAAGAGTTGGGATGCCGAGGGCAAAGTCCTCACATTTAATCCAGCGACGAATCTCGACGCTAGTACTGTGTATATTGTCACAGTCGGCGGTGTGGTAGACATCTACAACCAGGCCTTATCTCCAGTTGTCATTAATTTCATAACTTCTGCTTAATTTCCTCATTCAACCTCCTACCCCCTTTTTAGACCCCTGCTTAGGTGGAGGTCTCTCTTTTACTAAAATTTTATTGGAAGGAGTATAACCTATGCTAAAGAAAACCATTACTTATACCGATTACGACGGTAATAAAAGAACTGAGGATTTCTACTTCAATCTTTCAAAAGCTGAAGTTGCCGAGATGGAGATGTCAGCCGAAGGCGGCTTGACAAAAACCCTTGAGAAAATCGTTGCCGAGCAGGACGGTAAACGCATCATCGAAATGTTCAAAGATTTAATTCTGAAGGCCTATGGTGAAAAATCCCTTGATGGAAAACGTTTCATTAAATCGAAGGAGCTCTCTGAAGCGTTCTCTCAAACCGAGGCTTATAGCGAATTATTTATGGAACTCGCCATGAATGCCGAAGCTTCTGCAGCTTTTGTGAATGGCATTATTCCGGTAATGGATAATATCGCATCACCATTACAAAAAAACTAGCAATCATTAAATAATTAAGAAGGAGGCCAGAAAATGTTAACAATTATAATACCTTCTATTGAATTATATGACGAAGGTAAAGAGGAATTTATCCAAACAAAACCTCAGGAATTACGTTTAGAACATTCTCTGGTCTCCGTTTCAAAATGGGAGTCAAGGTGGCATAAACCTTTCCTTTCGAAAGATGATAAAAGTATAGAAGAAACAATTGATTACATTCGTTGTATGACATTAACGCAAAACGTACCCCCTATAGCTTATACGAGAATAACCAATGGAAATTTAGAAGAAATTAGCAATTACATTGGCTCACCAATGACTGCTACGACTTTTCATGATAAAAGTAAAACCATAAATAGAGAAATTATAACATCTGAAGTAATATACTATTGGATGATAGCATTATCTATTCCCTTTGAATGTCAAAAGTGGCATCTTAATCGCCTATTAACATTAATAAATGTTTGTAATATAAAAAACCAACCAGCTAAGAAAATGAATAAGAAAGAAATCACAAATCGAAATAGGTCTTTAAACGCTGCTCGTAAACAAGCATTAAATACGAGAGGATGATATACATGATAAAAGCTGAGAAGATAATAAATAGCGAGGCCACAAAGATTGGTTTGTTTCCGCCGGAAGATCCGTCCGAGTTTGAAAAATGGCGTAAATCACTCGACCCGGATGTAATGGGATTCGATGGTGTGGAAGTGGGTGACGTCGATGAAATTGAAGATTGAGAGAATTCTCACTCCCTATAACTTCTCTGATAAAAACGATATAGGGAGAATCGAATTCATAGTAATTCATTATTTCGGCTCCCTTTCAAATGCTAAATCCGTTGCCCAATATTTCGCTAACGCTTATAGAGGGGCTTCCGCCCATTACATTCTCGACGGCGGAGATGTCGTATACCAATGCGTTGAAGATGGTGACATAGCATGGCACTGTGGTACGAGCGGAACGTATTTCCATCCTAGATGTAGGAATAGTAACAGCTTAGCTATTGAGGTACGCCCTCAAAAGATGGATCAATCACGTGCGGGTCACGTAGAAGATCCTGACTGGTTCTTCGATCGTGAAACTATGCTGAACCTCGTACAATTTGTGTCGTACTTGATGAAGAAATACAACATACCAATCGACAATGTGTTACGACACTACGATGTCACACATAAACAATGTCCCCGTCCGTTTACCGGATCCGATATAAATAAATATTCGAGAATTTCCGGCAACAGCGCATGGAACCTATTTAAGATCGATATACTTGAACGTAATAAAGTTAGAGAGATGGACGGTAAAGAGATATTCGAGAAATTAATGGGATATTTAAATAGTCTTCCAACCTCTGATTACGCTAAGGAAGCAAGCATAAAAGGAATACGAAGTAAAATATTTACCGACGGGGATAAAGACGGTTTAGTCGATAATCCCCGCGCCTTCCTTACAAGAGAGCAGCTTGCAGTGGTTCTCAACAATGCAGGACTCCTTGACAAATAATTTTGTAGAGGAGAGTAGTCATGATTAAGTTTACGCATGGTGGTAGTTTTATTAAAACTGAAACCTTCCTTAAACGTTCTAAATCTATCTTTGATAAATACGAACACGTCCTTCATCGTTATGGGTATGAAGGAGTGTTAGCTCTAGCGGCAGCCACACCTGTCGATTCTGCTTTAACGGCTTCCTCATGGGGTTATAAAATCACTAAAACAAAAAATTCCTGTAGAATCACTTGGACAAATTCGAACGTCCAAAGTGGAATTCCTATTGCCATCTTAATACAATATGGCCATGGTACAGGTACCGGCGGATACGTTCAAGGGCGAGATTACATAAATCCAGCAACACGGCAAATATTCGATAGAATGGTTAAAGAAATATGGGCGGAGGTGACTAGATAATGAGTGAAATTGATAATCGCATAGTAAATATGCAATTTAACAATAGTCAGTTTGAAAACGGGATTAATACGAGTATAAAGTCACTTGACGCCCTCAAAAAAGGTCTAAATCTATCCGACTCTGCGAAGAATTTGAACGAGTTAGACAGAGCTGCTAAATCGTTTTCTCTCTCAGGGATATCGGATGGGGTAGAGAATATTTCAAATAAATTTACGGTATTGGGTACAATGGGAGTTACCGTTCTTGCTAACCTTGCGAACTCCGCGGTTAATGCAGGAAAAAGAATCGTTGAGTCGTTAACTATAAAACCGATAACTGAAGGTTTCGCCGAGTACGAGCTCAAAATGGGATCGATTCAAACCATAATGGCTAGTACAGGTGAAAGTCTAGATAATGTTAATAAGAAACTTGATGAATTAAACATCTATGCGGATAAAACCATATACTCATTCGCGGACATGACCACAAATATTGGAAAATTCACTAATGCCGGGGTCGGTTTAGACCAATCTGTCGGAGCTATTCAAGGCATTTCTAACGCAGCTGCGTTAGCTGGCGCGAATGCGAACGAAGCCTCCAGGGCAATGTATAACTTCGCCCAAGCCTTATCAGCAGGTTATGTTAAACTTATAGATTGGAAATCGATTGAACTCGCCAACATGGCAACTGTTGAATTCAAGACGCAATTACTTGAGGCCGGTGTAGCTGCTGGCACATTAACTAGAGCCGCTGATGGAATGTACCGAACTTTAGAAAAAGGGACCATAATCAGCGCAACAAGGAACTTCAACGAATCCCTAGAACAGCAATGGATGTCAACTGAAGTCCTTATCAATACTTTGAATGATTACGCGGATGAGACCACAGATATTGGTAAACGGGCTTTCGCTGCGGCCCAAGACGTTAAGACTCTCAGCCAAATGTTTGACACTCTTAAAGAAGCGGCAGGTTCTGGTTGGGCTCAAAGTTTCGAATTAGTTGTCGGTGACTTTGAGGAAGCTAAAGCTTTATTCACAGAACTTAGCAAGGCAATTGGCGGCTTTATTGACGCTACCGCAGATGCCCGTAATGAGACACTACGATTCTGGAAGGATAATGACGGACGAGAGGCTCTTCTTGAGTCTTTCAGAAACTCGTTCGCCGTACTTGGGCAGATAATTAGACCCATAAGCGAAGCGTTCAGGGAGATCTTTCCATCAGTTACTGGCGAGAATCTAGTGAACATTACTGAAGCCATTAGGAAGTTCACCGAAACCCTCAAAATAGGGGACGAAACGGCCCAGAACATTAAATCTACCTTTAAAGGTCTATTTGCCCTTCTAGATATTATTAAGATGGCTCTAACCGCCTTCATCAGCGTTATCGGATCTCTGGTTAGAACACTATTTCCGGTCACCGACAGTTTTCTAACTGTTACGGGAGGGGTAGGCGATTTCATAGTCGCCATTCGTGACGCGTTAAAGTCTTCGGACGCATTTGGCGTTGTAATGCAAAACATAGGTAAAGTCTTGAAGCCGGTTGCTGAAGGTATTGTGATGTTTACTGACCTGATAGCGAGTGCGTTCAAAACCGTAAGAGCACCCGACATGTCGAGTATTAACGATTTTACAGCGCAAGTTGAAGAACGTTTCCAACCACTTATTAAGTTAGGCGAAGCCCTTAAGAACTTCTTCGGTTTCTTTTATAATCTAGCAACCGCAATTGGTAAGATATTTAGCGGTCTGAGCGCGAGCATACTTAACTCGTTAAACGGTGCGAATTTCAACGAAATATTCGACTTTATCAATAGCGGTTTATTTGCAGCAATCCTTTACGGGATAAAGAAATTTATCGATTCGTTAACACGAATTACGGATAGTGCTGGCGGTTTTCTATCGGGCATTACTGGCATATTCGATGGCGTTAGAGGCTGCCTTGCCGCATATCAATCACAGTTAAAAGCGAACGTTCTATTGAAAATAGCAATTTCCATAGGCATATTAGCGGCGGCACTATTGACTATCTCGATGATTGACTCGGCGAAACTCACTAGTTCGTTAGCCGCCATGACTGCGATGTTTATTGAACTCTTTGGCGCAATGGCCGTGTTCGGTACGCTCACAGGAGTCAAAGGATTTCTAGCAATGACTAGTTTAACGACGGGGATGATAGGTTTATCAATAGCAGTCCTTATACTGGCTGGCGCAATGAAGAAACTATCAAGTCTTGATTGGGCGGGGGTAGCAAAAGGTCTTCTCGCTATTGCAGGTTTGACAGGTATACTCGTTGGTGCCACTAAATTGTTAGAAGCTAGTTCGAAGAGTTTGATATTAACATCCGTAGGATTTGTTATCTTTGGGGCTTCGATCCTAGTCCTAACACAGGCCGTAAAACAATTAGGCAGCATAGATACAGGCGATCTTCTTAAGGGTTTACTTGGCGTCGGAGCACTTCTTGTAGGGTTAGCCGTATTTATGAGGACGACCGATCTTAGCGGAATGGGTATAATAAGAAGTATCGGTGTTCTAATACTAGCAGGCGCAATAACCGTTTTAGCTAGTGCGGTTAAGAAACTAAGCAGTATTAATTTAGGAGAGATGATCAAAGGACTTGGCGGTTTAGCCGTCATGTTAACAACCATTTTAGTATTCCTAAAACTTTCTGGGAACGCTAAACATGTAATTGCTACCGCGGTCAGTTTAACAATCCTAGGAGCAGCTATGAACATATTAGCTGCCGCTATCATCAAAATGGGAGCCATGTCCTGGGAACAGATGGCAAGAGGACTCGTGGCTTTAGGTGGCGCCCTTGCTATCATAACAGTCGCCCTTATAGCCATGCCTAAAAACATATTTGTTATGTCCCTTGCGCTTCTTGACATTGCTGGTGCTATGATGATGTTAGCCGTTGCCTTGGACGCGTTCGCTAGCATGTCTTGGGAAGAATTAGGCAGGGCCCTGTTAGGGTTAGCCGCTTCCCTAGTTCTTGTCGTCGGTGCTTTCGTCGCCCTAGCAAGGACTGGTTCGATTGTGGACTCTTCAGCTTTCGTCATTCTTGCCATAGGTATCACTTTATTGGCCACCGCATTAAAAACTATCGGTTCCATGTCACTAGTCCAGATAGGGGCAGCCCTACTTGGTTTAGCTGGCACGTTCGCTATTTTAGCCGTAGCTACGACTTTGTTAACCCCAGCGATTCCCGCAATATTAGGCTTTTCAGCCGCGATCGCACTATTAGGAATAGGTATCGTCGCCATTGGCGCTGGCATTTTAGCACTATCAACTGGTCTGGCAGCATTAGCTGTGGCTGGTACAGCAGGGACCGTAGCTTTGGTGGCACTCGTTACCAGTCTCATAGGCCTTATACCTTTTGCGGCAAAGACGTTAGCCGAAGGTGTTATCGAATTCGCAAATATTATAGGTAAAGGCGCACCTATCATCGCGGAAGCCGTAAAGGCAATTGTAATAGCTATTGTGGATGTGCTTGTTACTTTAACACCGGTCGTCGTTGATGGGGCCCTAACGTTATTGACAAAACTCCTTGAATCGTTCGTGGCCTATCTACCTAAGATAATGAAGCTCGGTGGGGAACTAGTACTTATCCTCCTTAAGGGCGTCAAATCAAACATTAAAGAGGTCGTTCAGTCCGGTATTGACTTAGTTATTAATTTTATCTCCGGCGTAACAAAGAAATTAGGAGCCATCATACAAGCTGGATTTGAATTGATGATCTCTTTCCTTTATGGTCTCGCTGATGCCGTCGAACGAAACGGAGAAATGGTTGTTGATGCGATCCTAAATCTAATAGGTAAAATTGTTCTTCTCATGGCTAAAACGTTACTAAAGGCTGTTGATAACTTCATCGAGATTGGTGGACAGATAGTGATGGGCCTCGTAAATGGAATAAAAGAGAAGATATCCTCTGTGGTTGAGGGTGTCACAGATCTAGCGACATCTGCTATTGATGCAGCCAAACGCGTACTAGATACTCGTTCACCTTCCGAAGTATTTAAAGAAATAGGCGATAACGTCGCCGCCGGTTTAGCTATTGGTATAGACAAAGGTACTCCTAAGGTTGAAGCGTCATCCGAGAAAATGACTAAGAAGGCTGTTACTGCCGCCGAGAAGGCCGCAGCTAAAACCGCAAAAGAAGCCGAGAAAGCTGCTAAGGACGCCTTTGATGCTTCTGCGGACTGGATCGACGAGCGTAAGTATTATAGCGAATTAAGTTTATATGAAGAACTTGATGCTTGGGAGCGCGTTCAATCTAGATATTTAGAAGGTACTGAAGAGCGTAAGAAAGCGGATCGGGAAGTCTATCGCGTCAAGAAAGAAATAGCTCAGGCAGATGCAGATTTCGCACAGGGTGTTATAGACGTAAGTCGTGACGCTATGGATAAACGAATCCAATACGAACAAGAATACTATGAAGCGTGCAGACAGATTAACGATCAACTTGAGAGAGATATTAGAGATCTTAACGCTCAATATGATAAGGCCCTCGAATCGCGGACAAAATCTCTATATGATACGTACGGCCTGTTCGACAAGATCGAACCTAAGGATGAGGTGCTTGGTAGCGATCTAATTAAGAACTTAAAAGATCAGGTTAACGAGTTCGACGATTGGACAAGACAAATGAGTGATCTGTCCGGTAGAGGAGTCGACTCCGCACTAATAGACGAACTACAAAAGATGGGACCTAGGTCTTTATCTGAAATCAAAGCTTTGAATAAGTTGTCCGAACCGGAGTTGATCGAGTATGTATCTCTATGGCAAGAAAAATCAAGTCAGGCCAGGACCGTTGCTACTAAAGAGCTTGAGGGTTTGCGCATTGAGACGTCAAACCAAATAAGAATGGCGAATGCGCAGGCCAGGATAGATCTCGAGGAGCAAAGATTCATATTTGAAGAGAAGACGAAACAATTAGCCGAAGAAACCGCTAAGACAATCGAGAATATGAAGAACGATTGGCTTAAGAAAATTGGTGAGCTGCGGACAAAAGGCGAGAAAGACTTTAGACTGTTTGCGGATAATATTGTGTCCATTATGAGAACGCCTGACTGGATGGGACTCGGACAAGACATTGTCGACGGAATGAAGTGGGGCATCCTATCAAAAGCCTCCGAACTAGCACAGGCAGCAGCACGAACTGCTACTGACGCATTACAAGCAGCCAGAGACGCAATAGGAGTAGCATCCCCCTCAAAGAAATTTGCCGAATTAGGTAGATGGTCAATGGTGGGGTTTGCTGAAGGTTTGAAGAAGTACAGTCATCTTGGTATGTCATCTGCCGCCGATATGGGGATGTCTACGATATCTACTTTGAAGAATGTCATATCGGCAATATCTGATGTAATTAACGACAATGCGGATTTAGATCCTGTCATCAGACCCGTTCTAGATCTCAGTGACGTGGAGGCTGGAAGTTTACTCATTAACGATTTACTCTCCAAGAATAAAGGAATAAATGTAGCTGATGTAAGAAATAAACTACCAACTTTCGACACGACTAGCGAGACTGACGGAATTAACAGATCTGAAACTCCTCAGGAAACAAAAGTATCGTTCGTGCAGAATAACTATTCCCCTAAAGCTTTATCCAGACTTGAAATTTACAGACAAACCAAGAATCAAATATCAACATTGAGAGGGGTGGTGGGTACTACATGATAAAATCCATAACCGTAACAAACCACCTAAACGAATCTATAAAACTTGAATTGGGGTTTCCGGAGAGATCCGGTTTCCTCATTCAAGAAATCTCTGGTCTAGGGCCTGTTAAGGCCGATATAAATGTTTCTGAGTTATCTAGTGTTGACGGGTCAATCTATAATTCCGCTCGTCTGTCATCCCGTAATATAGTTTTCAATTTAGCTCTTTTAGAGAGCCCGACGATAGAGGATGCACGGCAAAAATCCTACAAGTATTTCCCCGTTAAGAAACGCATACGTCTCCTTATTGAGACGACCAATCGTACGGCTGAGATATTTGGATATGTGGAGTCGAACGAGCCGATTATATTTAGTAGGCAAGAGACTACACAAATTTCAATAGTGTGTCCGAATCCATATTTCTATTCCGCTGGACCAAAAGGTAAACAGATAACAGTCTTTAGTGGTTTTGAGAAGGTATTCTCGTTCCCTTTCTCGAACGAAGCTTTATCGGACAAGTTGCTCATTATGGGTAACCTCCTTAAGAACCAAATCCAAACAGTACTCTACGATGGTGATTCGGAGATAGGGTTCAATATTGAAATACACTCCGTCGGCACAGCGGAGCATGTAAGGATTTATAACGTGGACACTCTTGAGAATATGAAGATCGATACGGATAAATTAGTCGCTTTGACGGGGCAACCTATCATAATGGGTGATTCCATATTCATATCCACAATTAAAGGTGATAAATCTATCCAGTTACTAAGAGAAGGCGTATATTACAACATCATCAATTGCTTAGATAGGGATGTAACGTGGATGTTCCTACGAAAAGGCGATAACGTGTTTGCCTTTGATGCGGAAGAGGGCGGGGTTAATTTATATTTCAGGATAATAAATCAAGTAATATATCAGGGAATTTAAAAGGAGGTAAATATGGAAAGAGACTTTTTTGAGTTACTCGTTTTAAATCCCAACTTAGAAACTATAAAAAACATAGATACATTAAAATCCCTAATATGGACTGATAGATATTATGGCGCTGGTGACTTTGAGATCTACACACCCGTAAATCTTGAGTTGATGTCATTTCTGCAACAAGATTATTACCTGTGGCGTAAAGGTTCTGAACATCTCATGATGATTGAAAGTATGGAAATCGAATGTGATATAGAGGAAGGCGATCATCTTATAGTAACAGGAAGATCTCTAGAATTCATTCTTGATCGACGGATCGTTTGGGAACAAACAATACTAACAGGAAATTTCCAAGACGCTGTCCAGAAATTACTTAACGAAAATGTCATTGCTCCGGATATAATGGATCGTAAAATATCTAACTTTATATTTGAACCATCAACCGATCCGAATATTCTATCTTTAACTGTAGACGCTCAAATTGAACGCGGCACTAATCTATACGAAGCGGTTCTTGTCCTTTGTTTTGAGAGAGGTGTCGGTTTCAAGATAACTCTTTCAGATGATAAATTCATATTTAAATTATATAAGGGCGAAGATAGATCGTATGATCAATTCGACAACCCGTACGTAGTGTTCTCTTCCAACTTCGAAAACTTGATGAATAGTAATTATATCGAGACTAAAACAAACCTGAGGACGGTAACGCTCATAGATGGTGAAGAGAAGTCGACGGTGGTCGGTGGAGAATCTGGTTTATCAAGGCGAGAGATGTACACGGACGCTAAGAGCATCTATAGAACGGTTGACGGAGTTACTCTAACGGACGAAGAATATCTCGCCCAACTCGAGCAGAGGGGTTCTGAGGTCCTGTCCGAACACTCTTTCTCAACATCCTTCGACGGCGAGTTAGATAGTGCTACCACTTATAAGTACGGCGAAGACTTCTTTCTTGGCGATCTCGTACAAGTCGTAAATGAGTACGGCATAGAGGCTAAGACTCGTGTTGTAGAGATGATATATTCTCAGGATCTATCAGGTCTCAAAGAATACCCTACGTTTGCTACGGACGAAGTGCAACAATCCGTATCGAATGGCGTCCTTACACCTACACCTGGAGGTAGTGGTGGAGGATCTATTACGGACGCCGACACTGTAGATGGGAAGCACGCTAGTGATTTTGCTCCTAGTAAATTCGGTTTAGGCGAGCAGATGAGTGCAAACGCAATAAGTAATTCGAACGATGCGGTTACGACCGGTATGTATTATGTTACATCGGCGGATCCAAATAAACCCCCTGGTACCCAGGACGGCTCTCTGTTTGTTACCTCGTACAGTACAGTATGGATAAATCAAATATATATGGATTGGCGAACCAATAAGACATATAGGCGTTCCTGTGCGAATGGCGTATGGTCCCCTTGGACAGCAGTTTAATAGATAAGGAGGTAAAAAATGGCTTTTACATATGGTTTCTACAACTCGCAAAATGGCGATCGAACGTACGACGCCGCTGACATATCGTCGATATTTGATGGTATCCTTAATGACGGAGTGTTTATGTCCATTGGTGACGCATTCATTGTTTCAGCGGCTGATGGCATGCAAGTCACAGTTGGCTCCGGACGAGCATGGTTCGATCATACGTGGACGTACAATTCAGTAGCGTCATTACACGCGATTGAGCCCGCCGAGATAGTTCTTAATCGTCTCGACACTGTGGTGTTAGAGATTAACGCTTCCGAGGAAGTAAGGGCGAATAGCATAAAGGTTATAAAGGGCACCCCCGCAAGTAATCCGATCGCTCCCGCCCTAATAAATACCGAACTGGTACACCAGTACCCTCTAGCAAACGTCTACGTGGGAGCTAATGTTACAGAGATTATTCCTGCTAATATTACTAACCGCGTTGGTACAGCCGCATGTCCGTTAAGTACTGGAATCCTTGAAACCCTTGACAGTGCGCCTTTATTAGCCCAATGGAATAGTGCTTTTACCGTACATTCTCAAGATTGGGTCGATCAGATGGCGGAGCAACAAAACGACTTCGACGGACGTCAAATTACAATTCAAGCTTGGTATGATCTCGTCAAGGATGATATTACGTTATTACAAACTTTCAACTTCGATAATATCGGTGAGTTACCGGGTTGTACACGCAATACAGTATTCGAGGCGAATGGTGACATTACAGAGACTATATTTACCACTGTAGGTCTCACCACAATCGCTACACGGGCGACAGTGTTTAACCCGGATACGACAATAACGGTATCCGTGACAGTCTACGATACGGATGGAGTAACAGTGATTAAAAATTCCGTCATCACTACAATATTTAATGCGAATGGAAGTATTACGGAGGTGGTTGTGTAATGTGGCCTATAATAAAAAAAGCAGTCAATAGCGATCTCTCTACGCCGTTGAACACTTTGATAAACAATGTAAGATCGGTAGTTGACACTGTTAACACGCGAACTAATACAATGAACACTAATACCGGATCCAATGCGGATGCCGCTAACGCTTCAGGATCGATACACGCCAAGATTAAAGAATTAAGAACCTATATCGCCGGTTTATTTTCTCCTGTCCAAAAGGCTAGAAAATCAGTGGTTGGGAGTTTTTTTATCGGTTACCCGGATGCATATGCTGTATGTTTAAATGTTACGGGAAAAGGTTCATTGAAAATGTTGGCTATAGTACCGGGTGCGGCTACCTCAGGGACCTTTAGTGGAAAAGTAAAACTTACTATAGACGGTGTTGTAGTTGGTGAAGGCGAAGGAACAGTCGTGAATGCATCCAGTAGGAAAATGGTTGCGCCTGTGACGCATGAATTTTTCTCAAAAGTTGATACGGGCATAGGGTTTTCAATGTATGCTATTGGTTCAGGGGATTATAGAACCGGGCCTATGGGAATGATTGATATTCCTTTTAGATCCAGTTTGAAGATAGAGGGTATGTGTTCAGATTCGTCAACAAATAGCGCCGATGTTTTATGGATCTATGAAACAGAAAGTTAGGGGGATAGGATATGAGTAGATATTTTAAGATACCGATTATAAATAATGAACCGGACATGGATAATGAATCATATGAGTATTCTGAACATGGAATTATCCAAGAAAATAAAGAATTCAGAATCGATAAATTTCCAGATAATTTTAATAAACCTAGGAATAGCTGGATAGAAGTGACTAGAGAAGAATACTTAACCTCTTTTCCTACCATAATAGAATCCGAAACTGGTTCAGGTTTGGACTCAAGTCCAACGCTAGAAGAAAAAGTAGACGTTCTAGGAATTATGATGGTACAACTAATGTTAAAGTGAGGTGATTAATTTGTTCGAAGTGTGGTCGTTAGCTTATCGTGTAGGTTGGGCTAAGGAAGCGGATTTAAACGCAGCAGTAATCGCAGAACAAATCACGGAAGAAGAAAAAATTTTAATAATGGGATAAAGGGGGTGATCCAGTCTAACTAAACCATTTGACGGAAGGGGCGTGACGGATGGATGTAACCAGCATAATCGTGGCGATGATATCAACATGTGGCACTATAGGAGTAGCAATTATCGGAGTACGCCAACATAAAGAGCAGAAGAACGCGATACTGAGGGAAGAGGGCTCGCTTATACAGCTAGAAATGGCTCAAGCGAGTCTTAATCTGGCCCAATGCACAGCTAAAGCCGTAATGGGCCATGAGGTTAACGGCGATATGAAAGAGGCTATGGAGTGGGCTAAAGAAGTGAATGTTAGATATGACAGATACGCCAGAAGTATCTGCCAACTCTTTAAGAAAGGATAGAGAAAGATGAAAATACCTAAATATACCATTCGGGATATTGATTCTCAGTATACACCAACTAGTGTTCCTTGGAATGTAGATCTAGTTAAGGCACCCTCGTTCTGGACAAAGAACAAAGGCGGAGGAACAGTTGTTGCTGTAATTGATACCGGTTTGGATGTAAACCATTCAGAATTTACCGGACGTATATTTAAACCGTATTCTTTCCTTAGCAGAAACGATAATGTAGTTGATACAGAAGGACACGGTACCCATGTAGCCGGTATTATTGCAGGGAAGACGTGCGGAGTTGCCCCTGAAGCTCGTATTATGCCGCTTAAAGTATTCGGCGATAACAACGTCGGTCTCCATATTCAAGACGCTCTCATACGTATATTAGATCATAATAGAGTGGCTGCCGACAAAGATAAGGTAAGAGCCGTGAATTGCTCGTTCTCTGGTGGATTCTATGATTACATGACCGCATATTTAATAAGAAGACTCGTTAACGATGGCGTATCTGTCGTGGTAAGTGCCGGAAACGCTGGCGACGGGAATGCTGAGACTGAAGAAATATTTAGCTATCCGGCTTACATTTGGGAATGCGTTACAGTTGGCGCAACTAATCGAGATGGAAAGGTTGCGGGCTATTCTAACTCATTCGATGGAATTGATATTGGAGCTCCTGGGACGGACGTTTATTCTGCCTGGCCGGGTGGCGGTTATAAGATATTATCCGGTACAAGCATGAGTGCGCCACATGTCACAGGTGCGTTGGCCCTGATAAACGCTGTTTGGTACGATAGAGAAGGAAAATGGCCTACTGAGGATGAGGCGTTCGAAGTGTTAATGAAGCACGTCAGAAAAGTATCTGATTTAGACAGACGCTTTGTCGGTGAGGGCATTCTTAACTTGTCATGGGACAATAGACGTTGGCCTCTTTGGCGTGTCCAGTTAGGCGCCTTCTATTATAAAGAGGGCATGGAAACCCTAACAAAAACCGCTAAACAAACTGGCCTGGATACATATCCTGTGAAATATTAATAAGGAGGGATAGATAATGGTTTCATTAGCGTCATCATTAATTATCAAGAGTTTACTCTTTATACTTGTACTTATTATTCTTGATACGATATTTGGTATATTAATAAGTGTGAAGGAGTCGAAGTTCGATTTCGGGGTATTACCCCAGTTCCTGATCACGAACGTATTTCCGTATATGGGTGGTTTAATAATCCTCGCTTTGCTGTCGGTATATCTATCGATGATAGATTCTGATATAGGAACCGTCTTAGAGGGGTTATATTATACTGCTGCCGCTACGGTTGGTCTAAAATTCTCAAAAGAAGCCCTAATTGACAAGATAAAACAACTTTTCTCACCTCTACCATAAAAATGACCTTCTATTTTGCCGTATAAGAGGCGTTTATTAGCGACCGAGTGGTAAAGTTCATGAAATTGATTAAAATGGCCTATACGGGCTAATAGACACCTCTACGGCAATTCGACCATATTTTTGACGTTTTCGCGCTAGAAACTTGGCCTTTAATGAAGAAAAGCTATATTTGAAAGGAGAAGGAGTATGTTTTTCACCAAACATAACAAAAAGAATGAAGTTGAGAGGTTAATCGACGAACATCTAGAAGTAATGTTAGTAGAGGCTGAAACCAAAGAAGATATATCTGAGGTATTACTATTAATGGAGAGGTATAGAGAGCTTAAGAAAAAGAAGCACTTTTCACCGGACACATTGTTAGTGGTAGCAGGTAATCTACTTGGGATTGTTTTGATATTAAATTACGAGAAGTTGAACGTTGTAACCACAAAAGCATTGACGTTTGTTATTCGTGGGCGTGTATGATACACGCCTTCTTCTTTTTGCTTTGAAAGGGGAAAGGCATGAATAAAGAAGATATTTTGAAAACGGAATATAGTGAGAAATTTGATAAGTTAAGAAAAGACAGAATGATCGTTTCATTTTATAAATATGGACCCCTTCAGGTTAACTATGGACAGGAACTCATAGACGCCATCAAAAGTCTAGAGAAAAGGTTGCAAATGTATAAGGACACCGGGAACACAGAGTTCTTATGCGACATTGCAAATTTCGCGATGATTGAATTTATGTGTCCGCAACACCCCGTAGCTCATTTCAAACCATTGGATGACGGTAAGAGTCATATTGTAGGGATGGGTATTAACGAGATAAAGGATTTTGATAAGTAACCTCGCAGAAATTACACAGCTTATAATGAAGGAAGTGGTGTGACACGAATGTAGAATCTTAAGTGATTCCGCCGCTGTAGGAGTTCGTTGCTCCCTACAGCCCTTCTTATTTTTTCTCGGACTTCGTATAAGGGCAGTACGCTAGACTGCAGATCTAGAAGTATGGAGTTCAAATCCCATAGTCCGAGTCCATTATATTTTAGGGGGTTTTATAGTGTTAATAAAAGATAGTGGTCACCGTAGAGAATTCGAAACAGGGGCTGTCCGTGATATGGAGGAAGGTAAGGGGCGGTGTGATTTACTCCCGGCGTGTGCTATATTACGTTTGAGTAGACATTATGAAAACGGAACTAAGAAATACGGAGAACGTAATTGGGAGAAAGGCATACCTATATCTTCTTTTATTGATAGCGCAATGCGACACATACTCAAGTATCTAGACGGACAGACGGATGAAGATCATCTTGCAGCAGCTTCATGGAATATTATGTGTGCCATGTGGATGGAAGAAAAAAGACCAGATATGCAAGATATTATTAGTCGTTTGGGGGATAAAGAATGAAAGTAAAATTAAGTTATGTTATTTGTATACTTATAATGGCAACATTATTTAATGCTGGGTTTAATCTTTTTAGAGACTTCAAAAAAGCAGAAGCGTTTAACAATGAACACTTATTAATTGTAGTAGTGGAAATAGAAAAAGTAGAAGAGCTTGTTCCATCTCGTTACGGTTTTACTGACGAAGATATTTACCTACTTGCCCAGGTGTTAAGTGGGAGTAAGGATGTTTCCGGTGATGGGGAATATGATATAGATTTTAAAGAAGAAATAAACTACTATGAGGTCGGTAAGGTTTTAGGGGTAATAATGAATCGTGTACGCTCTAATGAATTTCCTAATACTGTTACGGATGTCGTACTGCAAAAAGGACAGTTCAGTGTTATTCCTCGTAATCTCGATAGAGAACCTTCTGATATTACATTAGACACAGTTCGCGAATGGTGCACTGCATATGATAATTACATAAGTCTTGTGCAGGTTATACCCGAAGACCATTTATATTTTACTGGTAACGGTACCATAAACATAACAAGAGCTAAATAATTAACTCGCAGAAATAACATGGCCTATAATGAAGAAATATATAGGAGGTTTTATAATGAGAATTGAACTAGATCCTAAATCATTAATACTTGGAGCCATTTTAGGAGTTTGCTTTGTAGTATTTAGAGGGGCGGTATCAGTTGCAAAAGACCGAATTGAAAATCTTAAGGAAGAGGAAGCTTAAAGGCTTCCTCTTTTTCGCCGATATTACATAGCGGTATATTATTTTTGATTTGAAAGGAGAAGTCGCCACATGGATCTAAGCGGGGTTTCGGAAATGTTTAAGAATCTTGGAAGGACGATTTCGAAAAATGGTCCCAGTTTACTAACGGGGATGGCAGTGGCTGGATTAATAACCACTACAGCGTTGGCTGTGAAAGCAACCCCTAAGGCCTTAGTTATTATTGATGACGAACTATATAATTATATGGGGGAGGATATGTATGGTGAACACGGGAATACTATCGCGGAGCGCGTTCGAATTCTCTCAGCTAAGAAAACCATTAAGCTTGTTTGGAAATGCTATATCCCAGCTGGAGCGGTCGGCCTCGCGACTATTGGGTGTATTATCGGAGCTAATTCGATCAATCTCAGACGCAATGCGGCGCTTGCTAGTATTTATACCATCACCGAGACGGCATTCAAAGAATATCAGTCAAAAGTGGTGGAGACCGTCGGAAAAAACAAGGAACTTAAGATGCGTGACGAAATCGCATCCGATCGTATTAAGGAGAATCCGCCGGGTTCAAGAGAGATAATAATTACTGGTAAGGGTGAGGTTTTATGTTTTGATAGCTTGTCCGGACGATATTTCAAATCCGATATTGAGAAGATACGAAGAATTGTTAACGAGCTTAATCGTGAACTCATGAGCGAAATGTTTATTGCGCTTAACGAATTATATTCTGAACTTGGTTTGGCAAGAATAAAGCTGGGTGATGAAATGGGGTGGGATGTTGAAAAAGGATTAATTGAGCTGTCATTTAGTACACAGCTCACAGAGAACGAAGAACCATGTTTAGTTCTTAATTATGACGTTTATCCGAGATTTATGTAAAGGAGGGAAATTGAATGAAACAGAAAGCTGGTATATTAATTGGATGGATCATACTTCTTTGTTTTACAGCTTGTGTTGTTGCTAGTACTATTTCATATATTAGATGGATATTATAAGCTCGCAGAAATTACACAGTCTATAATAGAGACCTAAACATATTATTAAAGAGGAGAGATATTATGAAAAAGATTATTGAAATCGTAAAAGAGAACAAAGGTGTTATCATTAAGAAGACATTACTGATTGCTGGTTTAGCTGCGGCCGCTGTGGCGGTTGGCGGTTTAATCGCGAAAAGAAATGCTGACGATGAGGACTACGTGTTTGAAGACGAAGGCAATTATGAAGTTGAACCTATCTCCCTTGTAGAATAAGGGTACGGGCAGGACGTTAAGAAAACTTAGCGTCTTGTCTTTTCTCTCTTTGTCGCAGCATTTACACATGCTATAATAGAAGCTATTTTTAGCTAATGAAAGGAGAGATTACCGAATGGATAAGTTGAACTTTGTTAAAACAGGATTATCATTGGTTGTTTCTGTAGGTGTAGGAAATATTGTTGGAAACGCTATTAAGCATACGACCCCTTCCGACCTGAAGTTGTTAACAAGACTTTGTGTTGGAGTGGGTACTATTGTATTAACAGCAGTCGCTAGCGATATTGCTTCAAACTATACGGAAACGAAATTTGATAAGACAGTTGACGCATTTGTAAGTTTAACGAAGGTTATTGAGGCTTAGTTAGCGATATAGTACAAAGAGAGCATATGCTCTCTTATTTTTTCGGAAGGGGATTGCGGAGATGAATTATAATGAAACTATGGAACTTATTAATGAAACTTTCGCTAATTTTATTAACAAGGACTCAAGCGAAGAATATTATAAAGGTGCTGTTGATTTCAAAATCATCCTAGAGGATAGGTTCACTAATCGTTGGTTTAATCGGTGCTGTAAAACTTGCGGAGCCAAATTTTATATATCTGAGGAGGAAATAAAATGGCTCGAAGAGCGGAAACTTAAACCGTTTACGCATTGTAGCTCGTGTCGAACACAGCGTAGAAATCGTGTCGAACACAGCGTAGAAAGAGAGCTGAAGAAAACGTTTAAAGGAGAATGATAAATGAACGAGGATAAAGAAACATTAAGAGAATCTTTCCCATCGAATTCAAGAAAAAAACGTGACAAAACCAAGGCCGATGAGAAGAAATTAGATAAAGTAATTACGGGATCCGTTAAAAAACAAAAGCGCGGCCTGGGTAAGAAAGTAGCGGATGTAATCCTAGAAGACGATACGAAGAGTGTTGGGAACTATGTCGTGTATGACGTACTCATACCTGCGGCTAAGACCATGTTAAGTGATATGATTACTGGTGCTGTGGAAATGTTTCTGTTTGGGGAAAAACGCGGAAGCCGAACTAGAAGGGAAGGTGGACGCTCGTATACATCTTATGGCTCATATTATCGGTCGAGCGATAGGGATAGAGATCCACGACGCGAACGAGAAATCTCAAGATATGGGAGAGCGCGTCACGATTTTGATGAGATCATATTAGAGACAAGAGGCGAAGCAGAAGAAGTACTATCGCATCTTGTAGATCTCGTGGATGATTATGGAGTGGCCTCTGTGGCCGATTTGTACGATTTAGTTGGTATCACTAGTAATTATACCGATGGTAATTATGGATGGACTAATCTTCACACAGCGAGCGTGAGTAGAGTTCGTGGCGGATATTTAATTAGCCTACCACGGACAAAGGTTATAGATTAGGAGGGAAGTTATGTCATATTACAGAACATGCCCTAGATGTGGATCTAATAACGATCCCGGAGAAAAATGTGATTGTCTACCGAATTTACTAGTTAGTGAAACTCTTATGGTAGGTATTGACGTGCCAAACGGAGAGGATATATCAGTTATGCAGGTTGTAAGAATAGAGGGAAATAAATTATATAATATTAATTCCTTCTATGCGGAAGACGCAGAAGAAATGTACGAGAGACTCACAGGAACAAAAATACCAGGAACAAAAATACAACGTTGCCCAGACGCAACGATAATAGGAAGGGGTAAACAAAATGAAACTAGATAATATTGGAAACACGCTAAATAACTTAACCGGACGCACCGGACTTTTATTGAAGAAGAACTCTCCTGAGATACTCATGACTGTAGGAATTGCGGGTCTTGTATGTTCAACAGTGTTGGCTTGTAAGGCTACATTAAAGGCCGAGGGGGTAATTAACCGCCATAAAGATTCGGTCGATAAGATATCCGAAGTGTGGGATAAGGTAGAAGTTGGCGAGATATCAGTAGAGGATTATAATGAAACTGATCGGAGAAAAGATCTTGTTATGACTTATAGTTCCACTAGCGTGGAGTTCCTTAAGTTGTATGGCCCTGCTATTGGTCTAGGGATAGCGTCGATAGGGTGTATCATAGGATCACATAATGTGATGAAGAGACGTAACGTTGCCCTGATGGCCGCTTATAAAGCCGTTGACGAGGCTTTCAAGAACTACCGTCAAAGAGTAGTCGAGGAGCATGGCGAACATACAGATTACTTGTATAAGAACGGTTTACGTGCCGAAGTAGTTACAGAGACTGAAGTTGGCGAAGATGGCAAAAAACGTAAGGTTGATAAGTTGAAGATAGTTGACGATGCCGACCCAAATAGGTTAAGCCAATATGCGAGATTCTTCGACGAGGGTTGTTTTCAATGGTCGAAGACGCCTGAATACAATATGATGTTCTTAAGAGCTCAGCAGAACTATTACAATGACATGCTTAAAGCACGTGGACACGTATTCTTAAACGAGGTATATGATGCTCTAGGTATTACGAGGTCTAAGGCTGGCGCCGTTGTCGGTTGGGTACTAAGTAAGGATAGCGACAACTATATTGACTTTGGTATATTTGATGGAACATCTAGAGCGGCTCGCGCATTTGTTAATGGCGACGAACGTTCTATCTTGTTAGATTTCAATGTTGACGGGGTTATATATGATCTAATTTGAGAGAGGGATGGACTAAACGCGGTTGGCTCAGGCGTATTTTATCGTGATATCCTTGATTATCCAGATTTATATTTGTATGATCAGGGTATCACTAACGCCGATGATGACGATTGTCCATTAGACGTTTATTCCCATTTATCTATGAGGGGGTAATCATCATTGATAGAGATCTGTCTATGTTCTTAGCTAGGAACGCGGTAGTGTTTAGCATTTTTCATGATGAAGACGATAATGTTTTCTATAATGAATGCGGCATAATAATTTCCAATATTTTCGAAATACTATCACCTAACGATCTCTTCTTATATAGAAAAGACCCTATTGTATATACGCATTTTCATATGAAGGATGATCCTACTGTCATTTGTGAGATTATTACTACTGACCAATAACGTTGAAAGGAGAATTCACCATGAGAAAACAAAGTTGTTTGGGTATTCTATTCGACTTTATAATGACAATCCTTACAGGAGGATTATGGCTTATATGGGTTCTAATTAGATATTTAAGAACTCATTAGTGGGAAATTATAGTGAAGGGAGAACTTGTATAATGAGAAAAGATATATTAATTAAATTTGCGATTTTCGCATTTGGTGCGACCGTAGGATTTCTAGCAGGTAAAAAATATTATGAGGATTTCTATGCGGATCTAGCGCAGGATGAGATAGACAGCGTTAAGGAGGCTTTCTCAAAGTATCCAGTTAAAGTTGAGGAGGATCGGTCGAGCGAGCATGAGGAAGATAGATGTCGTACGGCCCCTAATCCATTAAGTCGTTCGTCTCTAGACGGTAACCCCTACGAACAGGCAAAACAAAATTATAACCTCGTTGGGGTGGAAGTTAAGAGCGAACCGAATGTTAAGAAAGTTAAGAGTGAACCAAATGTTAAAAAGGTGACAGTAACCGTATCTGAGCCAGACCCCGACGTCCCATATATTATTAGTGAGGTGGAGTTTTCTGAGGAGTACGACCATCATGAGAAATTAACCTTGCTATATTATCGATTAGATGACGTCTTGTGTGACGATGCCGACGACGTCGTAGAAGATGCAGAAGGGGTGATCGGTCTAGAAGCATTAGACGCGCTTGATAGAGAGACAACTGTATGGGTGCGTAATGAAACATTAGGTATAGACTGCGAGGTTATCGCGTTAAACAAATCTTATGCGGAAGATGTGCATGGAATTGTAAGCGATATGCCTAAATCAATTCGAAGAAAAAAGGAGAGGACTGAGGATGAGGAATAAATACTTTAACTTCCTCTGCGGAATTATTGAGCCGTTCAAAGGAGAAGATCCCCCGCTTCTTCGTCATTTACATGATATTACGTTTTATTCGTTAGTGCCTAATGATGATAATAGAGGAATAGACGGGGAAAAATTACGTGAGATATTTATAGATCAGGAGGGGCCACAAGCCCTTTCCTTTTTACCAGATAGACCTTGTACATTGTTGGAGATGCTGATAGGTTTATCAATTAGGCTTGAATTTGAGAGCGCAAATAGTTACTGGGAAAAACGGCCTAATGAATGGTTTTGGATATTGATTGATAATTTGGGATTAACGGGCGGACGATATAGTTATGATCAGGATGATTATATTTGTGATGTTTTATTGAGGAGGGAGTATAAAAGTAATGGTGACGGGGGGCTATTTCCTCTAAAATACCCAAAAGAAGACCAAAGAAAGGTCGAAATATGGTATCAAATGAGCGCCTACATTCTTGAAAAATATCCGATCTAAAATACGAGTTTGTGACACTTTTGTTACACTTTTGAAAAATGGGTGTCAAATTCAACCCCTAAAAAGGGCCAAAAACGGGGTAAAACACCCCTAAAAAGGGCCAAAAACGGGGTAAAAATGCGCACTTTTTGAGCAAAAAAATGGTGTTTTTGGGTGTTTTGTGACAAATAAGTGTCACACTGTTACACTTTTGTGACACTTTTGAAATCGCTGTACCCCGCACCAGGCCTTGGTTTGAGGGTGTTCTGTTACGTTGTGACACTTATTTCTATAAAAAAGTTTTATTTTAAATTAAATAATAAAAAGTTTTGTGAAAAAAAGTGTAACTGTCACAAGACTATAAATTTGAAAGGAGGTATCCCGTGGATTTCTATCAAATTATCGAAAAACCCGGCAAGAATGGCGTAATAGAAATTTATCCTGATTTTAAAGCATGTCGTTCGAAAGATTTGATGATTCGCGGGAGATCATTTTATGCTATATGGGACGACGAGAAGCAAATTTGGTCAACCGACGAGTATGACGTTCAAAGGTTAGTTGATCAAGAATTAGAAGAATATGCGAAAAAAATGAAGAAGAAAGGTATGAGGGGTCAGATAGTTATAAAGCGTATGATGTATTTCTCTACAAACATGTGGAAGAACTATCGTGCGTTTCTTCGTGAAATGTCCGACTCCTCAATACAACTTGACAATCAATTAACCTTTCAGAACTCTAAAGTTAAGAAAACAGATTATATTAGTAAACGACTTCCATATCCCCTAGAAGAGGGATCAATTTCAGCTTACAATGAACTTATAGGAACCTTATACGAACCTGAGGAGCGACAAAAACTTGAGTGGGCAATTGGTGCCATTATATCAGGCGATGCGAAGTTTATACAAAAATTTATAGTATTATACGGGGAATCTGGTTCTGGTAAATCCACTTTTCTAAATGTTGTTCAAAAACTGTTTGAAGGATATTATACAACCTTCGAAGCAAAAGCGTTAACTGTCTCGAATAACTCCTTCTCAACGGAACCTTTTAAAACAAACCCCCTCGTGGCTATTCAACATGACGGTGACCTATCAAGAATAGAAGATAATACTAAACTCAATTCAATAGTGGCCCATGAAGAAATGACCATGAACGAGAAATACCGTCCATCATACACGGCGCGTTCTAACGCTTTCCTTTTCATGGGCACGAATAAACCAGTTAAGATAACAGATGCTAAATCGGGGATTATTAGAAGACTCATTGATGTTCGTCCTAGCGGTAACAAAGTTCCAAATAAAAGATACCACATATTAATAAGTCAAATAGATTTCGAACTCGGGGCAATCGCGTGGCATTGTTTACAAGTATACAACTCAATGGGTAAAAATTACTATTCTTCCTATCGTCCGTTAGAGATGATATTTCAAACAGATGTATTCTTCAATTTCATAGAAGCAAATTATCACGTTTTAAAAAAAGAGGATGGCGTCAGTCTTTCACAAGGGTATGAAATGTATAAGGCTTACTGTGACGAAGCGCTAGTCGATTTTAAACTACCACGTCATAAATTTAGAGAGGAGATGAAATCTTATTTTGAAACATTCTCGGATGTTGTACGGATCGACGGAAAACAAATCAGAAGTTATTATTCTGGTTTTCTATCTGGCAAATTCGCCGTTAATGAAGAAAAAACAGAGGAACCCCCATACTCTTTGGTCCTGGACAATAAGTCTTCTATTCTTGATGATCTGCTTAGGGATTGTCCAGCGCAATACACAACCCAAAGCGAAACGCCTGAAAAAAAATGGGTAGAGGTAACGACTAAATTATCAGACATTGATACCCGAGAACTTCACTATCTAAGACCACCTCTGAATCATATAGTGATAGATTTTGATTTAAAAGATTCTACTGGAGAGAAGTCTATGGAATTAAATCTCGAGGCCGCTAGTAAATGGCCTGCTACATATGCCGAATTTAGCAAGAGCGGCGCAGGTATACATTTACATTATAACTATGCCGGAGATGTAAAGAAGCTTAGTCGAGTATACTCAGAAGGGGTTGAGATAAAAGTTTTTAATGGTCAAGCTTCTTTGAGACGGAAACTATCATTATGTAACAACTTGCCAATTGCTACTATCAATAGCGGGTTACCATTGAAAGGAGAGAAGATGATTAATTTTGAAACTGTTAAAAGTGAAAAGGGTTTACGCGATTTGATCACGCGGAATCTAAAAAAAGAGATCCACCCAGGAACAAAACCCAGTGTCGATTTCATCTATAAGATACTTGATGATACTTATAAATCTGGTATGAAGTATGACGTCACCGATATGCGTCCGAAGATTTTATCGTTCGCTAATAATTCGTCCAATCAGGCAGATTATTGTATTAAATTAGTAAATAAGATGTCGTTTGCCTCAGAAGAACCCAGTGACGCAGTATCGGAATATCAGAGCGATGAACTTATATTTTATGACGTCGAGGTCTTTCCTAACCTTCTTGTCGTTGTTTGGAAAAGAGAAGGTGGAACTAAAATAAAGATGATTAATCCTTCTTCTAAAGACATTGAAGAATTAATGAAATTTAAACTAATAGGGTATAATTGTAGGCGGTACGATAACCATATTCTTTATGCGAGATATATTGGTTATAATAATCAGCAACTATTCGAGTTAAGTCAGAAAATTATAAACGGTAGTCGTAATTGTATGTTTGGGGAGGCATATAATATATCATATACAGATGTTTATGACTTTTCCTCAAAAAAACAGGGACTGAAGAAGTTCCAGATCGAGTTAGGAATACACCATCAGGAACTCGGTCTTCCGTGGGACCAACCTGTCCCAGAAGAACTATGGGATAAAGTGGCTGATTATTGCGGGAATGATGTTGACGCGACTGAAGCTGTCTTTCATGAGAGGAAGCAGGATTTTGTAGCGAGATTAATACTTTCCGACTTAAGCGGTCTAACGCCAAATGACACAACGCAAATGCACACTGCTAAAATCATATTCGGTAACGATAAAAAGCCACAGGATAAATTCATTTACACCGACCTCAGAGAGGAATTCCCTGGATACATATACGAAAACGGGAAGAGTACTTATCGCGATGAGGAGACAGGCGAAGGGGGGTATGTATACGCTGAGCCTGGCATGTACACAAATGTCGCGGTTCTCGATATAGCTTCAATGCATCCTACTAGCCTGGTTAACATGAATATGTTCGGCCCATATACGAAGAATTTTAAAGAATTATTGGATGCCCGCCTACTAATAAAACATAAAGAATATAACAAAGCTAAGAAAATGTTAGGCGGCATACTTGAAAACCACTTAACAAACGAGGAGGATTCGGGGGCATTATCATACGCTTTAAAAATAGTTATTAATATTGTTTATGGCTTAACCTCTGCAAAATTTGAAAATAAATTCAAAGATCCACGTAATAAAGATAATATAGTTGCTAAGCGCGGGGCTTTATTTATGATTGATTTGAAACATGCTGTTCAAGAAAAAGGGTTTCAGGTAGTTCATATTAAAACGGACTCTATTAAAATTCCCAATGCCACACAAGAAATTATAGATTTTATATTTAATTTTGGTAAAGAATACGGGTACACCTTCGAACATGAAGAAACGTATAGCCGATTCTGTTTAGTTAACGATGCCGTTTACATTGCGAGAAAACAAAATGGGAAATGGGAAGCCGTCGGCGCTCAGTTCGCTCAACCTTATGTGTTTAAAACGCTATTCTCGCATGAACCTATCACATTTGATGATATGTGTGAAACGAAAACCGTAACCACGGCGTTATATTTAGACATGAACGAGGGATTAGGCGAAGAGGAACACGATTACCATTTCGTTGGACGTGCTGGTTCCTTCTGCCCTATTCGTCCTGGATTTGGAGGAGGTGTCCTACTTAGAGAGAAAGAAGGGAAGTATTATGCGGCCACTGGTAGTAAAGGATTTAGGTGGCTCGAGGCCGAGATGGTCAAAATAATGGGTAAGGAAGATGAGATCGATAGGAAATATTATGACAATCTAGTCGATGCGGCCGTTGGTGACATCTCCGAGTTTGGGGATTTCGAATGGTTTATATCTGATTATCTAGACGAAGAAACGCCGATAGGTTTTACTGAGACCCCTCCCTGGTGTTACCCGACGGATTACGTCGTAGATATAGACAGGAAAAAATGTAAGGGGTGTTCGAACTATTATGACGATAAACACTTTGGTCCTTCCTGTAAGGAACAAAGAAATATCCCATTTTGAAAGGAGAAAAGAAAATGATAAAAGATAACATTGTTATTGAGGGAGCTAGAATAGGTTTCCGTAATTTTAGTGGAAAAGAGGGGAAATTTAATCCCGCAGGTAGACGCAATTTCTGCGTCTTCCTTGAGGAGGAACTCGCAAAGGTTTTAGAAAAAGACGGATGGAATATTCGTTGGCTCCAACCGAGAGACGATCAAGAAGTTCCACAAGGATACCTTCAAGTTGCTGTCAGTTTTGAGAATATACCACCAAAGATAATTTTAATCAGTAGCCGGGGAAAAACCATCCTCGATGCCGAATCAGTTTCGCTACTTGATTGGGCTGAAATTAAAGAGGTGGATTTGATAATCCGACCATATAATTGGACGGTCAACGAAAAAGGCGGAGTTAAAGCATATGCGAAATCGATGTATATCACAATCGTAGAAGATGAATTTGCCTCGAAATACTATGACGTTCCCGATAGCGCCGAAGGGGCAATAGGGGGATGTGGACATTGCGACGCTTGCGATGGCACATGTAAAGAAAATGGCGATTAGTCTATTCGAACATCAAAAGATTGCTGTCGAAAAACTGAGATCTGGCTCCATCCTTGTGGGTGGGGTCGGATCCGGTAAATCGAGAACAGCACTCGCCTACTACTACACTAAGGAGTGCGAGGGTAAAGTAAAGATAAACAATAAAGGCGGTTATTCGCCCATGAAAAAACCCAAGAATCTATATATAATCACAACAGCAAGAAAACGTGACACACTCGAATGGGAACGGGAGTGCGATCCGTTTCCCCTTGCTGGGGTGGAAGTTCATGTTGACTCGTGGAATAATATACTAAAATACTCAAATGTAAAAAACGCATTCTTTATATTTGACGAGCAACGTGTTATAGGAAACGGTGTGTGGGTTAAATCTTTCTTAAAAATTGCTCAAAATAATAATTGGCTTTTACTAAGTGCAACTCCTGGCGACACTTGGATGGATTATATACCTGTATTTATCGCTAATGGGTGGTATAAAAATAGAACCGAATTTATCCGTCGACATGTGGTGTATAATAATTTCACTAAATTTCCAAAAGTGGATCATTATGTTGAAGTTTCGAGACTTGTTCGTCTTCGAGACTCAGTGATAGTGAACATGAAGTATAAAAAACGTACTATTAGTCATGAAAATACAATCATGGTAGGATTTGACCGGGAACTCTTCAATACAATAATGGTTAAGCGATGGAATATTTATGAGCATCGTCCGATAAAAGACGTTGGCGAGTTATGTTTCTTAATGCGAAAAGTTGTAAATAGCGACCAGAGAAGGGCAGATACCATCGCGCAACTTTTGGAAAAACACCCGTGCGTTATAGTTTTCTATAATTTTAATTACGAAAGGGATTTATTACTTGAACTCGGTGAGAAATTAAAGATTACAACTGCACAATGGAATGGTCGCAAACACGAACCTATACCAACAACGGATTCTTGGTTATACATCGTTCAATATGCGGCTGGCGCTGAGGGGTGGAACTGTATCGAAACGGATACTATTATATTTTACTCTCAAAACTACTCATATAAAGCAACCGTTCAAGCAGCTGGTCGCATTGACAGATTAAACACGCCATTCACAGATCTTTACTATTACTACTTACGTTCGAATTCGATTATAGATCTTGCGATTCAGAAGGCGTTTAATAATAAACGCGACTTTAATGAACATCGCTTCATGGCCCCTTAGGTCTCGCATTAAAAACATAGCCTCTAATAGAAGAGGAGCAGAGAACCCCTCTTCTATTTTTTTGAAAGGAGGCTGTCTACATGGCGAGGGAGTCTAAATTTCAAGCTGAATTAATTCTCGATTTAAAAGATCTTTTTCCTGGCTGTATCGTTCTAAAAAATGACGCTAACTACATCCAGGGAATTCCCGATCTCCTAATTCTTTATCAAGATATGTGGGCAGCTTTAGAGTGTAAAAGAAGCCTGTTTGAAAGGTACCGTCCAAACCAAGAATATTATCTTGATATTATGGATGATATGTCTTTTGCATCTATGATCTGTCCAGAAAATAGAGAGGCGGTATTATATGAACTTCAACAATCATTTTCGATTAGAAGGCCAGCACGCTTTTCTAAGCGCTAGTAAACATCATTGGATAAACTATAGTGAGGAAAAATTAATTGATAGATTTACAACTTTTCAGGCATCTCAGCGAGGGACCGAGTTACACGATCTTGCACGTCGGTGTATAGATCTTGGTGTTAAATTACCAAGAACAAATAAATCCCTAAATTTATATGTAAATGACGCAATAGGATTTAAAATGCAGACGGAACAGATTTTATATTATTCAGATAATTGTTTTGGAACAACAGATACTATTTCTTTTAGAAAAAACGTTCTTCGAATACACGATTTAAAAACTGGTCAATCGCCAGCTTCTATGAATCAATTGTTAGTATATGCTGCTTTGTTCTGTTTGGAATATAATTTCAAACCCACAGAAATAGAAATTGAACTTCGTCTATATCAATCTGATGAAGTTCTGATACATGTTCCTGAACCAGATGAGATAATTCTAATTATGAATAAAATAATTTCATTTGATAAGACGATTGAAGAATTGAAATTAAGGGGATGACTTCATGAATAATGAGATAAAACATTATGGTATGCCTAGGCGCTCAGGAAGATATCCTTGGGGGTCTGGCGAAAGTCCTCACCAGAGAAATAATATTAGTTTCCGCGGACATGTTCAGGAACTCCGCAAACAAGGATTAAGCGATGTCGAAATCGCTAAAGGTGAGGGTATAACTACTACACAATTAAGAGCGAGAATGTCTTTAGGGAAGGCTGAACAAAGAGCTGCGGATACCGCGGAGGCAGCGCGCCTTAAAGATAAAGGATATTCTAATGTTGAAATTGGAAAGAGGATGGGTATTAATGAATCGTCCGTCCGATCACTTTTGAATCCCGTCCTCGCAGAGAGAGCGTCCGTAACGATGGCGACAGCTAACATGTTGAAAGATAGCGTCGACCAGAAGAGATTCATCGATGTGGGGGCAGGAGTAGAAAACCATGTCGGCGTTAGCCGTACTAAATTAAACACTGCAATAGCACAGTTGGAAGAACAGGGTTATAAAATTCATCGCGTGAACGTAGAACAAATAGGAATGCCTGGCCAATTCACAATTGTTAAAGTATTAGGAGCCCCGGATACCGAATGGAAAGAAGTCGTTCGCGATTTGAGTAAGATACAAAGTATAACCGCCTACTCTGACGATTTTGGAAGAACCTTTCACACGGACTTGGGCCTGAAACCTATAAAAAATGTAGATTCAAAACGAATAGAAGTTAAATACGCCGAAGATGGTGGTAGTTCAAAAGACGGTGTGATAGAACTTCGTCGTGGAGTTAAAGACCTCGATCTAGGTAACTCGAAATACGCTCAAGTAAGAATAGGGGTTGATGGTACCCATTATTTAAAAGGGATGGCTATCTATTCTGACGATATGCCCGATGGTGTGGATATAATTTTTAACACGAATAAGCGCAACACTGGTAATAAACTTGACGCGCTAAAGGGATTAAAAGACGAGCCAGATAACCCTTTTGGATCGACCATAAAGAGACAGAAGGGCGCTATTAATATTGTTAATGAAGAAGGGGACTGGGCGAAATGGTCAAAAACAATATCCTCACAAATATTATCGAAACAAACCGTTCCTTTAGCTAAAGCCCAATTAGAATTAGCTCTAAGGCAAAAGAAAGAAGAATTCGAAGAGATAATGTCGTTAACTAACCCGGTCGTTAAGAGACAACTTCTCACCTCTTTCGCTGACGATTGCGATGCATCATCCGTTCATCTCAAAGCAGCTGCCTTACCAAGACAAGCCTCTAAAGTAATTCTCCCTGTTCCTAGCATGAAAGAGAATGAAGTTTATGCTCCCACATTCAAGAATGGCGAGAAAGTTGTTCTCATAAGACATCCCCATGGCGGGACTTTTGAGATACCACAATTGACGGTGAATAATAAATCGAAGGCCGCTAAGTCTATTATGGAAAAAGCCATGGACGCTATCGGTATTCACCCAAACGTCGCGCAGAAACTTTCCGGCGCAGACTTTGATGGTGATACTGTAATAGTAATACCGAACAATAAAGGGCTGATAAAAACATCCTCGTCTTTAAAAGGTCTTGAAAATTTTGATCCTATCTCAGCTTACCCCGGTTATCCAGGAATGAAACCCATCAAGTCCTATACAAAACAAACTAAAATGGGTGAGGTTTCTAACCTTATAACTGACATGACAATTAAAGGCGCTAATGTGAATGAAATCGCTAGGGCGGTCCGACATTCAATGGTTGTTATAGATTCAGAGAAACATAATTTAAACTATAAACAATCGTACATCGATAACGGAATAGCGGCACTTAGCGAGAAGTATCAGAACAGTAAGCGTGGTGGAGCTTCAACGCTAATCTCTAAAGCCTCCTCTGAAATTAGAGTCCCACATAGAAAGAGTGGCTATAGTATAGACCCCATCACAGGTTCAAAAGTCTATACCGAAACAGGTCAGACGTATGTCGACAGTAAAGGTCGCACTATCAAAAGAACTTCCTCCTCCACTAAGATGGCGGAGACACCTAACGCCTTTAGTTTATCTTCCGGTAGACCAATCGAAGAAGTATATGCTTCCTATGCGAACGACCTCAAGGCGTTGGCTAACGCATCTAGACGTGCGGCTGTAACAACGAAACCTACACCTTACAGCCCATCAGCAAGGGTCGCATATCAAAAAGAAGTCGACACGTTAAACGCTCAATTGAAAGTGGCTCTTAAGAATAAACCTGTTGAGAGACAAGCCCAAATCTTGGCTAACTCCGTAGTGAATCGCAAGAAACAGGCCAACCCTAACATGGACAATGACGACCTTAAGAAAATTCGTAACCAAGCCCTAGCTGAAGCCCGAGCCAGAACAGGTGCGAAGAAGACGCAGATTAATATCACCGATCGTGAATGGGAAGCAATACAAGCAGGTGCAATAAGTTCCTCTAAACTCACACAGATTCTTCAGAATTCCGATCTTAATAAGGTAAAACAATTAGCAACACCGAGAACATCTGTTTCAATGTCGCCAGCTAAGGTGGCAAGAGCGAAGACAATGCTTACATCTGGTTATACACAAGCAGAGGTTGCCGAAGCTTTGGGCGTATCCACATCAACCTTATCAAAATCATTAAACTAGAGGAGGAGAGGATGAATGAAAGTTGTAATGCTAACTACTATAGATAACCCATACAACCCTCTCACCCATTTCGATGAGTGGAGAACGTTTGATGAAGAAAAAGGTTATCATACCTGTGCGTACTTAGCCAGAATTGTTAAGACGTCTGACGAATTATCAGATACAGATGAAGACTTAGCGATCGAACAAGCAATCGACGAAATTGTTAGGTTAAATGTATTAGGAATCTATAAAAAAGTTGTAGCATAGGGGGGTCCTCGCGAAAACTACCCCCCTCCTGCATCGCCTGAAGGGCAGGGTAAACAATATCT
>ENA-UOOH01000604-UOOH01000604.1-fermentation-metagenome-genome-assembly--contig:-NODE-604-length-40047-cov-5.094369_pt1 | contig 40047 bp, 33 predicted proteins | sample MGYA00245778_ERZ724025 | MGnify/ENA primary metagenome ERZ724025 (study PRJEB28704, sample SAMN03018313) | fermentation metagenome | biome: anthropogenic terrestrial biome; feature: soil; material...
GATAGTCAAAGATATCCGCTCAAAGGTCAGCAAGGATTTTATCGTCGGTTACCGTATCTCTGCAGATGAATATGTCACAGGCGGAAGGAATATCGGAGACACAATGACCATAGTCCCATTCCTTGAGGAGGCCGGAATTGACTATATACACGTTTCAGCCGGAGTCTACCGCTCATTTGACGATATAATCCCATCCCAGTACCGCGGTCATTCATGGAACACTCAGGCAGCGGAAGAAATTAAAAAGATGACTAAACTGCCTGTGATCTCTGTCGGAAGGATAAACGACCCAAGGCTGGCAGAAACGATCATTGCCTCAGGTAAAGCAGATATAGTTGCGATGGGACGCCAGTCACTTACCGATCCGGAGACACCCAATAAGGCAAAAGAGGGCCGTTTTGACGAGATCCGCAACTGTATCGCATGCCATCACGGATGTGTAAAAAACCTTCTTAACAACGTTCCGATCCAGTGTATCCTGAACCCCACCCTGGGCAGGGAGAGCGAAGTAACTCTCAAAAAGACAGAGGCACCCAAAAACATAATGGTAATAGGTTCAGGCCCTGCCGGACTTGAAGCTGCGATCACAGCGGCCTCGCGCGGACACAGGGTAAAAGTTTTCGAGAAGAACCGCTGGGCAGGAGGCCAGTTCCGCATCGGTGCGGTACCACCCGGAAAAGGTGAAATGATCAACTACATCAACTGGCAGCTCAATGAGCTCGAAAAACTTAATGTACCTGTCCTTATGGAGACGGAAGTCACACCGGAACTTGTGAAAAAGGAAAAGCCTGATGTCATTTTCGCCGCCACGGGAGCAATACCCATCATCCCGAACATACCGGGGATAGACAGGCCAAACGTCGTAACTGCACATGATGTACTCTCAGGCAAAGTCAACACCGGGAGCCGCGTTGTTGTGGTAGGCGGAGGCTGCGTAGGAGCTGAAACAGCAAACCAGCTTGCTAATTACTTGAAGTGCGTGACCATCATCGAAATGCTGGACGCGATAGCAGGAGATGAAATAGTGGTACCTCGCTGGGATCTTCTTGAAGATCTTGATAGGAACAAGGTCAGGATCTGCACAAAGACCACGGTCGATGAGATAACAGATGCAGGAGTGAAGGTCTCAGGTGCCGTAAACGAAGTTATCCCCTGCGACACAGTAGTGCTTGCAGTAGGGGCTAAGCCTGTACTGGGCCTTGCAGATGCTCTTAAAAAAGAGGGTTATGATGTCCGCGTCATCGGGGACGCTGCAAAAGTCGGTCTGGGCGGAGAAGCTATAATGGAAGGCTTTGAGGTAGGAAGGACCATCTAAAAAATCATGTCTTTAGCTCCGAAAAGTATCACCCTTGGATCTATCAGCGTGAATTTAGCTTTCACTTTGATGCTGCCTCTCTCCGTCAGGGGGGAGACAGCATCATTATATTTAAAAAAAGATCTCAAAACGGAGGCTTCTCCTTTTGAGGTCGCAGATGTCTGATCTACAGGCTCGGGCCTATACGTGTTATGCCTGTCTCGGAATGGCCGAGGATCTCTGAAGCGGTCTGTTCGCCTGCAACTACTGAGATCAGCTTTTGGAAGAGCCTTTCACCCGCTCTTTCGAGGGATTCATCCCCCAGCGTTACCGGACTTGCGTCAAAATCAATGTTCTCCTTCATCCACGAAGCCACGTTTGGGTTGCCGGTTATCTTTATCACGGGGGCAAGGGGAGATCCCACCGGCGTTCCCCTGCCTGTGGTGAAGAGGACGACCTGAGAACCTCCGGCAACCATCCCCGTTACGGACTCGACATCGAAACCCGGAGTATCCATTATCACAAGTCCCTTCGACGACGGGATCTCGCCATAGCGTACCACCTCCGCGACTTTGGAAGTCCCGGCCTTTGCAAGGCAGCCCATTGATTTTTCTTCTATCGTGGAAAGTCCTCCCTCGATATTCCCGGGAGTAGGCTGCGTTCCCCTCAGATCAACATGCATCGAGTTCGCGCTCTCCTCCACATCCTTTACGATCTTTATCACCCTTTTCCCGACCTCGGGAGTTGCGGCACGGGCAGAGAGTATATGTTCAGCGCCTATCATTTCCGGAGTCTCGGACAATATGACCCTGGCACCGAGACTTATCAGCCTGTCTGAGACCCAGCCGACCAGGGGATTCGCGCTGATCCCGGAGGTAGCGTCGGACCCGCCACACTCAAGGGAGACTGACAGATCGCTGATGTCCGCCTCCTCTCTATCCTGTCGCATGCATTTCTCATGCATCTTTCGTACTATATCTATTCCAGCGTTAACTGCGGCCGTCGTCCCGCCGCATTCCTGTATCCTCACAAGCGCGGCGGGGCGGCCGGACGCCTGCATCTTCTCCACCATGCGTTCGGCGGATGACCCCTCGCACCCCAAGCTTACCACAAGCACTGCCGCAATATTGGGGTTCATTGCAATTCCGTCGAGAGTCCTCTGGGTCTGCTCCTTGTCTGCACCAAGCTGTCCGCACCCGCTGCTGTGGCAGAAGACCGCAGTCCCGGGAAGGGCATCGGCGATCTTCTGCGAGATATGGTTCGCACAGACAACAGATGAGAGGACAAGGACATGGTTCCGTACACCTACGCTGCCGTCAGGCCTTATGTATCCCAGGAACTTCATTTCAGATCCCCTCTCCCTCTTCCGCTGACGATATTATGGACATGCACGTGCTCACCGGGTTTTATAATTTGACTTGCATACCCGATCACTTCGCCGTACTTTATGACCTTTTCGCCCGGGCGTATCTCCTCGACCGCAGCCTTATGGCCCATTTGCAGCCCGGACGTTGTTTTGATGCCGGCAGAAACACCCTTCCCGACAAGCGCCTCGTCAGCCGTGACGTCCCTTATCACAGTGACGACATTGTCATTTATGTTCACTCTTATGCAGTTCATTTTCATCAATTTCCTCCGTTTGGCTTAAGCCGCGATCCATGCCTGAATATATTAGCATAAAGGCTGCGACATGCATCTTTAAAGCGTACATCAAATATGGCAGATATGACATTAAAGTGATAAAATCCAACTGATATCTCCAAATAGGATTTCAGCATGCTTCAGCTTTACTTGCGAGCATTTATCCGCGAAATAACAAACGATAATAATGAGATGAGGGGATCCGGAAGATGAGATCTTTTACTGACAATTACGAAGATAATTCCACAGATGCGGGTTTTCAGTTTGTCTTTCATTGTGACAAGTGCGGGGATGGCTACAAAAGCGAATTCATAGAGTCGACTACATACCGGAAAGGCAGGGGCCTGCGAGGGCTGGTACAGGGCGTCAGCATGCTGGGCGGACTTATCGGGGGCGGCGCCGGAGATATCAGCTCTTCACTGGAGAGAGGCATCAATGCGTTGTCCGAAAGATTCGAGGGCATGTCGCCTGACTGGCATAAAGAACATCAGGCAGCTTTCGAAAAAGCAATGAACGAGGCAAGAGAACGTTTTCACCGCTGCGATTCGTGCAGCAGCTGGGTCTGTGATTCCTGTTTCAATGAAAATGAGCGTTTATGCACCGAATGTGCCCCACGGCAGGAGGTATATGCCGCAAAAGCCAGGTCGGACGCAATGAGAAGAAATATCGACGAGGCAGCCGGATCTACCACAGTATGGAAGGACAAACTTGAGGGCAAAGCAAAAAAATGCCCGGCCTGCGGCAAACCTGCGGGAAACGGAAAATTCTGCGGACACTGCGGTGCTTCACTTGCAGAGAAAAAATGTCCTGACTGCGGCCGTGAAAATCCAAGCAGCGCCAAATTCTGCACTTACTGCGGCGCATCCATGTCCGCCGTTAAGAAGGATACTGTCTGCCCGGAATGCGGCGCAAAGACGGAACCCGGACTGCGGTTCTGCTCAGAGTGCGGACATAAACTATCATAGCTCTTGAAGCATCGATCGTCAGCTGGAAGAAAATATTAGGTGTCAGTGTATAACTTACTGCTGCTTTAAAAAGACCGCGTCTGATATCACCGGTATATTCGAAATGCCGGTTCCATACAAAAAAGAGGCTGTACGGGATCTGAAGATCCATTGCAGCCCCTTTTTAATTATCTCGCCTGAATATTCAAAAGACGACGATCATGGTCGGCGTTTTAAATTAACCAAGGGGATCAGGAAGAGTATCGCAAAAGATAATGATCCGACTGCACACCCTCCGCTTCCTCCGGTATCATAACTGACGCGGATCGGGCCGCAGAAACTGTTGAAGAGCAGGTCTCCATTTTTAAGATATTGAAGGATCGCGTAAGCGCCGTTTCCAAAGTTGGCATCTCCGAATATTGTCCGGTGGACAGTTTCACCCGTATCCCAGTCCATGCCCGTGATTTCCCAGCCGTTTTCATCGGTATAGCCGTTGACCATGGCCATTTTTCCCGCCTGGCTATGGACAGGGACCATGCTTGTGGAAGATACGTCAGACCGTGTCCATACGGATGACCATTTGTCCGTTGTCGGATCCCATTCAAATCTTTCAGCACCGTAAGATGTAGTGTAGGCGGGCCCCATAAGTGCGACCTGAAGTATCTTGTTTTTTCCGGGCAGGTCAGGATCCACGGTTTCCGGCATGTTGTTCACCACGAAGGCTCCGTATCCCGAGACCACTACTGACTGTTCGGTCTGTATCCAGTCAGGCAGCTCATCGAAACCGCAGGTGACAGGTATCTCCCCGGCAACGCGCTGACCCCCTACGGGTATCTCGTCGCGCCAGAAAGCAAGGAGCCTCATCTGCTTTCTCCCGTCAGTGATGACGACCAGCTTGTCCTCGTCGTCCCCGAATCCCATAAGAGTGGGTGTTGAACCTGACCCGTACCCAAACTTTATTATTGGAGGCAACTCAGAGGAAGCTTCATATTCGAATTCCCAGGCTCCGTCATCAGGGTCATCAGAGATCTCCGTCCCTGTCCAGACCAGTTTGCGCATTGTACCTTCGATAGGGGCGACGGTAGTAGCACTCGCGATATATATGCCGCCTTTATCGTCTACAGCCACAGAATTGCTTACGTAATCTTCATCGTCAAACCTGTAGAAATGCTTCGATGCCAGGTCAAGCTCTCTGTCGATGACCGCTATCCCGTTGGAGAAAGCTACTATAAGGTGCCCGTCGTAGGTCATTGAAATACCGAAAAGACGCGTACCAACAGGGTAGTCGTCTCCCTGAATTTCTTCAATGACATTTTCGATCTCATAGCGCACCGTGATCCCCGCTGAAGGGTCATCGGGATCGGTAAGGGCAAAGCCGTAAAGATTGGCGTCATAGTGGGTATAAAGTACATTTTCGTTGTCTACGACTGAATAGGAGCCATGTCCGAACCTATCTGCGTAATCAGTTCCAAAAAGGTCAGCCAGGTATAGGTCCATCTCTTCAACGTCCATCCCAACGGCTGTGGACTTGCCAAACTCTTTGAAACTTTCACCCGGGACTGCAGGAAGACTTCCCCCTGAAGCATCTTCAAGGGCCTGGAAACTCGCAACCTCTGTCCATTTGCCATTTTTTTTATCAACATAGGCAACACGGTCGCTCCCTACCACCCACATGAAGTCCGGATCGGTCGACGCGAGTGTTATGATATTGACCGGTCCCCCATATGAGACAGGCTTGCCGGCCAGTTCCACATGATATGTTCCACGTGGTGGTCTATACAAAGTTGAATCGCTCTGTGATGAGTCAAAATGTGTAATGCTGTACAGTTCGGAAGAAAGAAACGGGTTGGGTATCGGATTGTTAAGAGATTCAGCCTTTACCGGCACCATAAGGAAAAACGAAAGCACAACAAATGTCATAATAAGAATAATGTTATATCTTTTACATTTGATAATGTTCATATTTTTACTCCCTTCTCTGAAAAATAAATAAACACGCCCCTTCCAACTTTTGACCGCAAAAACCAAGCTTTCTTGATCCAGGTGACAGCGACACATTAGATTCCTCAGGCCTTTAAAATAACCAATAAAAAGATAAACAGAAGGGCTTTTTCTTAATAAACTATCTAAATATCGGCATTAGAATTAAAAAAAGCCTTATTCCAAATTTGATTCTACATCAAACATTACAAAATTACGACCCCGGCATGTTATTTGCCGGGGTCTCAGGGGCAGGCGGGCGATAGGAAGGTATTTGCAAGGACAGCCGGAAAGAATACCGGCACATGTCAATAGGAGACCGATCAGCAGGCTAGGCGCCGGCTGTCCAGGCCAGGAATATCTCTACAGCGTCAGTGTAGGAATCAAATCCCTTGCCGGCAACGGTGGCTATGCAGGCGGAGGCCGTGAATGAGATTTTCCTGAAGTCTTCCCTGTTGTTGATATCCGAAAGGTGCACTTCTACGGCAGGCAGGTTGACAGACCTGATCGCGTCGGGGATGGCGATGCTGGTGTGTGTGTAGGCGGCCGGGTTTATTATTATCCCGTCGTACCTGCCAAGGGCTGCCTGGATGGTGTCAATGATATCACCTTCATGGTTTGACTGGAAAAAATCGACTTCGACATTCCTCGGTTTGCAGTAATCTCTCACATACTCCATCAGGTCCTCAAGGGTCTCATCACCGTAAATCTCAGGTTCCCTTATCCCCAGCATGTTAAGGTTAGGTCCGTTTATCACAAGGATCTTCATAGTTTGAGCACCTCCAGTATCTTCTTAGCCGTTTTGAGCATGTCTTTGTTCTCGACAGACATGTCGCTCCAGCTCTCGTAGAGACCCACACGCTCGCTGTATATCTGTTCCACGCCCTTGGCTTTTGTAACGGGTCTGCCTGATATTGCAAGGTCTTTAAGTTTTCTTTTTATAAATACTACTGTGCTGTTCTGCCTTATTATATCTTTATTCTCAGGCGTTGTGACGACTCCGCCCCCTGCGGCTATCACAAGCCCGCTCTCCCTGCAGAATTTCGCCAGTACCTCACTTTCCGTCTTCCTGAAATATTCCTCCCCGGAGTCAGCAAATATTTCAGGGATGCTTTTTTCCTCCCCGGCCTCTATCTCTTCGTCGATATCCACGAATCTTCTCTTCGTCAGGCCGTAAATGTACCTGCCCACGGCTGTCTTGCCGCAGCCGGGCATTCCGATCAGGACAATGTTCTTTGTCTCCCTCTCTATCTTCTCAGCTATCATGTATGAGGCCGTTTCAGGTGTATGATCCCCCGTGAAGAGTTCCGAAGCCCGCCTTGCCTGTTCTGTGAGCATGAGCAGACCTCCTCGGAACGGAATGCCAAGCCTCTCTGCCTGAAGCATAAGCGCCGTCTTCGCGGGATTGTATATCAGGTCGGCAACGAAAACGCACTCCGGGAACCGTTCAATATCTATAGGTGATATCCCATTTTTGGGATACATCCCAACAGGTGTTGCGTTTACTATGAGAGAAGCGTCTTTATGGTTTTCAAGATGGGCGTAAGTCACAGGCCCTTTGCGCGATACCGTTATAAGAGGGTCTGCTCCAAGATCGTGCAAGACTGCCTTTACGCTGCCTGATGCCCCTCCGGAACCGAGGATGAGGGCCTTTTTCCCGCGTATCTTATCCTTTATGGGTACCATCATCAAAAGGAAACCTTCGTAGTCAGTGTTATCCCCGCGGTACGACCCATCGGACATTTTGATCATCGTGTTGACGCTTCCTGTCGCCCGCGCCCTCTCAGAAAGCTCACTGCACCATTTGATGATCTCCTGCTTGTAAGGGATCGTCACGTTGAATCCGTCAAGGTCGTTGTCCCTCATGAAATCTTCCAGGGAACGGGGCGGGACTTCACAGAGCTCATATGAGTATGTGCCGAGCATCCAGTGGATAGAGGGCGAGAAGCTGTGTCCCAGTTTTTCTCCAAGAAGCCCGAACCTCTTCACTTTAAACCACCTCCGTATAGCTCCCAAGGTATTTGAGCATCTTGCTGCTCTCCTCGAACCTCACAAGCATCTGCATGAAGTTATCGGAGTATATGGATGTCGACAGGTCGAAATAGAACATGAACTCGAAGTCGCTGTTTGGCAGAGGTCTGCTCTCAAGTTTGTTTATGTTCACTCCAAGGGCGTAAAGGCCGGAAAGGGCATGGTAGAGAGAACCGGGCTTATGCGGCAGGACCGCCATTACGCTCGTTTTGTCAGCACCGGGATAGATCTCCATTTTTTTTGATATGCAGATAAACCTTGTATAGTTGCCCCCACGGTCCTGGACAGAGCTCTTCAAAGTATCAAGGCCGTAAAGTTCGGCGCAGGATGATGAAGAGAGTGCAGCAGCATCCTTTCTTCCCGACTCGGAAAGCATCTTAGCAGCAGCGGCGGTGTTGTCACATGCGGTAATTTTTACCCCGTTCATTGCTTTAAGGAAATCCGCGCACTGGGCCAGGGCCTGCTCATGTGAAAATATCTCCCTGATGTCCGCCATTGTTGTGCCTTTGTTGGCAAGAAGGCAGTGGTCCACCTTAATGCGGGTGCTCCTGACGATGCTGAAATCATACCTGATCATAAGGTCGTATATCGCGTTCACAGACCCTGCTGTGCTGTTTTCCAGCGGAAGGATGCCATAGCGGCATAGTCCCTGGTCGATCGCTGAGAATACACCGTCAAAGGTCGAAAAGTACATGATGTTAGGGGCACGGAACATCTTATCACAGGCGATTTGAGAGTAGGCTCCCTCCACACCCTGGCATGCTACCAGAGGGGCGTCCGGCAGGATCTTCGGCGTTTCAGCTATAGCGGCCGCGACCCTGTCTGACAGATCTGACCTGGTGGCACACAGCCTGTGCTGGTGTGCGCGGCCAAGTTCAAACAGGGTCAGGTAGAGTGTTCTCATGTAGGACTGGAGTTCCGGGGACACCTCATCCATGATCGATGCCAGCTTCTCCCGCTCCCTCTCAGGGTCCCTTATCGGGAGCCCTCTTTCCTTCTTATATGCCGCAATATCAGCTGATACAGCCATGCGCTCCAGAAAAAGCGCGGTAAGTTTTTCGTCGATCTCATCTATCTTCTTCCTGTGATCCTTCAGATCCATATTTTACCCTCCCTAAAGATGTATTTTCGAACTGAGCAGTGAATCGTAGACCGCTATTGCGGCTGCGGCCTCTACGCAGGGGACTGCCCTGGGTACTATGCAGGGGTCGTGCCTGCCCTTGGTGCTCAGCCTCACGTTCTCCATTTTTGAGAAACTCACTGTATCCTGTTCCATGCTGATCGAGGGGGTCGGTTTTATCGCTGCCCGGAAAACGATCGGCATACCGCTGCTTATCCCTCCCAGTATCCCTCCGTGGTTGTTGGTGCGTGTCGTGATCTTGCCTCCACCGCAGATGAAAGGGTCGTTGTTCCTGCTTCCGGTGGACCTGCTTCCGGCGAATCCGCTCCCGAACTCAACTCCCTTGATCGCAGGAACCGCGAAGAGGACCGCGGCTATCATGTTTTCAAGACCTTCGAACATCGGTTCTCCGACCCCCGCCGGAAGACCCAGGACAGCACATTCCACAACGCCTCCGACTGAGTCTCCTGCCTGCCCTGCCGTCATTATCGCAGCCTTCATCAGATCTCCCGTTCCGCTGTCCATGACAGGGAAAGGGCCGTTCCTGACCCGTTCCAGATCCCTGGCAGATACCAATACGGGGTCAAAGGGCTCATCAAGGACCCCCGCGATCTCGGAAATGTGCGCACCAACATCTATCCCCTCCTGCCCGAGGAGCTGGATAATGATCCCCCCTGCGATACAGAGAGACGCAGTCAGCCTGCCTGAAAAATGGCCCCCTCCGGAGAAGTCGTGCGCCTCCCTGTGTTTCATGCGGGCCGTGAAGTCCGCATGCCCGGGCCTTGGTCTATCTGTAGTATCGGCATAGGCTGACGGATCTGTGTCGGTGTTCCTGATGACAGCGGCAAGGGGCGCACCGCACAGGAAGCCGTTCTTTATTCCCGAAAGTATCTCAGGAACGTCAGCTTCCCGCCTTGGAGTAGAGTATTCGTTCTGTCCCGGAGCCCTTCGGGCCATAAATTTTCCTAGCCTCTCAAGGTCTATCCTCTTTCCGGAGGGAAGCCCGTCTATCACTGTTCCTATCGCCGGAGAGTGAGACTGTCCGAATATTGAGATCCTTATGTTTTTTCCAAAGGCTGAGCTCATGGCTGCTCCTTTCTGACCTCTGCGCCCAAAGACGCGAAGTCTTCAAAAAATCCAGGGTATGATTTATTGACCGCCCCGGCCCCCTCAATCGTTATGCTGTCCTCTGACAGAAGAGAGGCAATTGCTGCCATCATCACGATACGATGATCCCCGTGGGAATCAACAGATCCTCCCGCAAGTCGCCTTCCTCCCGTGACGGAGAGGGAATCCTCCCCTTCCTCTATATCGGCACCGAGCTTCCTGAGTGTATCAGCTACGGTGAACAGCCTGTCGCTCTCCTTTACGCGAAGCCTTCCGGCGTTGGTTATCCTCGTAACTCCCTCTGCGGTACATGCCGCAAGCGCTATCGCAGGCACCAGGTCCGGGATATCACCGGCGTCGATCTCTATGCCCTTCAGTCCGGCAGCTTTCACTCTGACTGAACTGCCGCTGCATTCGACATCCGCTCCCATATCACGGAGGATCCCCGCTATAGCCGCGTCTCCCTGTGAAGAGTCCATGTTAAGCCCTCTGCATGTGACCTCCTGCCCGGAAGCCGCGGCCCCGCAGAGCCAGAAGGCTGAGTTTGACCAGTCCCCCTCGGTGACTGTCACGCCCGGCGAGGAAAATTTCTCTCCTTCAGACATCGTTATGGCATTTCCCTCTTTACGGACTTTTATCCCGAAGGACCGAAGCACATCTATCGTCATATTTATGTAGCCGGCCGACTCGACCTTATCCTTTATCTCTATTCTCTTCTCTCCCCTGATCAGCGGCATTGCCATCAGCAATCCGCTTATGAACTGTGAGCTTACGTCCCCCGGAAGGATGAATGATCCTCCTGAAAGCCTGCCGGAAAGTGTGACCTCGCTCTTTCCCATCCCCGATATCGACATGCCGTGTCCTTCCAGGTTCTCCCACATCGGCCACATCGGCCTTTCGGGAAGTCTTCCCCTCAGAAGGAAGCGTGCTCTTACACCAAGCGCCGCTGCAAGAGGGACAAGGAACCTGTAAGTCGAACCGCTCTCCCCGCAGTCCAGGAGTGCTTCAGGGGGGATCGATGCGATTGGCGTGACGATGACCGATCCGTCCAGATAATCAGCATACGCACCAAGAGAGACAAGGCAGCCCATCGTCGCCCTTATATCATCGGAAAGGTTGCTGCATACTATCTCTGTCTCCCTGTCAGCAAGTGAAGAACATATAAGCTGCCTGTGGGCGAATGACTTTGAAGCTATCGCCTGTATAGTACCGCTTATAGATGATGGAAGGAGGGTGACTTTCATTCTTTTGCGCTCCCTTTGAACGCGGCATCAAGGATCTTTTTTATATCAGCCAGGGGAAACTTCTCCAGTCTGCATCTCCCTATCTCTTCAGGAAAAACGAATGTTATCCCTTCCCCAGATCTCTTTTTGTCAGAGAGCACTACGTTTAGAAGTGCCTCTTTGCTGATATCGGTGCTGTCGGGGAGACCATGGTCCCTTACCATATCACTTATCTGTTCGGGACATTCAGGACCGCAGATCTCGAGTTCCGCCGCCGCACATGCCGCCATCACCATTCCTATTGCGACTGCTTTTCCGTGAGAGACCCCGTAGCCGCTGCATTTTTCCACCGCGTGGCCGAAGGTATGCCCGAAGTTGAGCAGCTGCCTTGGGCCGGTGTCGAATTCGTCCTCGAAGACAAGTCTGCACTTTATGTTAAGACAACGCGCAATGATTTCCTCTATCCGCTCTTTTACAGGTTTTCTGAGCATTTCAAAGAGAGGTCTGTCAGCGATCACTCCATACTTTATGATCTCCGCGCACCCTTCCCTGAAAGTATCCTCAGGCAAGGTGGACAGGAGGTCAGTATCGCAAATGACCATGTCAGGCTGATAAAATGTCCCGGCAAGGTTTTTGCCCATCTCAAGGTTGACCGCCGTCTTGCCTCCCACGGATGAGTCGACGGCTGCAAGGAGTGTCGTCGGTATATGGACAAGACCTGTTCCCCTGAGGTATGTGGCCGCGGCAAAACCTGCTATATCACCGACCAAGCCTCCGCCGAGGGCAAATACCGTGTCGGACCTTGAGAGCCTCTTTTCTGAGAGAAAACGCAGTATCCCAATATATTCGGAGGTATTTTTTGATTGTTCGCCCGCGGGGATCACGTGGGTCTGGGTCTCGAAACCTGCCCTTTCAAGGGAGGTCCTGATATGTTTTGAATGAAGCCTGTCTACGTTATGGTCAGTGATCAGGGCCGCTTTTCCGGGTTTTCTCTTCTCAGCGGCAAGTATCCCGGTATCGGCAGATATCCCGGATCCTATGTATATCGGGTACCTTTCGCTTTCTGTCTCTGCTGTGATAGTCCTCATGGCCCGTCCACCTCCTCCTTGGCTTTTTTGCCTTCCCTGAGAAGTTCCCGCAGGGCCGGGAAATCTTCAGCCTCAAGCGCATCCCTGTATTGGCCAAGGGATGCGATGATAGTGTCCAGTTCTCTCAGGAGGTTGTCCCTGTTGCAGATGAAGAGATCTGCCCACATGCCCGGATCGAGCCATGCTACACGTGTCAGGTCTTTGTAGCTTCCTGCCGATGCCCCCTTGTGTTCCCTTGCTGTAGGGCTTTTGATGTATGCGTTTGAGACTACGTGCGCAAGCTGCGATGTGAATGCTACGACAGAGTCATGCTTCTCTGCCGTCATCACATGCAGGAAACCGAAACCCAGAGGATCGAGCACTTTCTTGACCCTGTCCAGAAGCTGTATGTCATCGAACACCGGCGGAACAAGTACCATAGGAGCTCCGATGAACATGTCCCCGCTGCTGTTTGAAAAACCCGATTTATGGGTCCCCGCCATCGGATGCCCCCCCACAAATGTGAAGCCGTACTTCTCCGCAAGCCTGGACCCTTCAGCGCACACTGTGCGTTTTGTCCCGCAGCAGTCTATAACCAGAGTTTTCCTCGATATCATCTGGGCATGACTGTTGAGAAACTCGACGGTATCCTTAGGGTTTATCGCGATCAGCAGAGCATCGCACTCACCGATATTGTCTTCACCAAGCACTTCGTCCACCGCACCGTATATGCGTGCGAAGTCTACAACTGAGGGGTCCTTGTCAAAGCCCATTATAAAATGGTCTGAATTCTCTTTATAAGCCTTTGCAAGAGAGCCTCCTATAAGCCCCAGTCCGACTATGCCTATCTTCATGATCTGATCGCCTCCCTTACCCTGCTCACCTTTCTGACAAGTGAATCGAACTGGCCGGGAGTTAGAGACTGAGCCCCGTCGCAAAGCGCATGCTGCGGATCATTGTGGACTTCGATCATCAGCCCGTCCGCCCCTGCAGCAGCTGCCGCCATAGCCATCGGCTCCACAAGCCTTGAAAGCCCTGTCGCGTGGCTTGGATCTACCACCACCGGCAGATGGGTCAGTTCGTGAAGCGCCGGAACTGCCGACAGGTCCAGCGTATTTCTGGTGAAGGTCTCGTATGTCCTGATGCCACGTTCACAGAGTATTATGTTTTCATTTCCTCCTGACATTACATACTCAGCGCTCATGAGGAGTTCCTTGAGAGTGTTGGCGAGCCCCCTCTTGAGGAGGATCGGCTTCTTCGTTCTGCCCAACTCTTTCAACAGGTCAAAGTTCTGCATGTTTCGGGCACCTACCTGTATAACGTCTATATCCTCGAAGAGGTCGATATCCCTTACGTTCATTATTTCCGTGACGATCGGAAGGCCGGTTTTTTCGCGCGCCTCTAAGAGCAGATCCAGACCGTCTCCTTTAAGCCCCTGAAAGTCGTAGGGGGAGGTACGGGGTTTGAATGCGCCCCCCCTGAGCAGCGATGCGCCTGAAGCCTTCACGGACTCCGCCACCGAGAGTATCTGTTCGCGGGATTCGACCGAGCAGGGTCCGGCTATGATCTGAAAATTTCCCCCGCCGATCTTAATGCCACTGATATCCACTACTGAGTCATCGGTGTGGAATTTCCTGTTCGCATTTTTGTAGGGTTCTGTTATCCTTTTGACCGACTCGATCATATTGAGGCTTTCGACAAGGTTGATGTCAACTTTGCTCGTGTCACCGATCAGACCGATGATCGTCTTATACTGCCCCTCGGATAGGTGGACCTCCAGTCCCATCGACCTAAACCAGTCACAAAGACTGTCCCTCTGCTGGATAGTTGTTCCTTCTTTCAATATCGCGATCATTGACATCACTCCTTTTTGAAATAGAAAAGAGGCCCCCGGGTTGCGATCCCGTGCGGCCTCTTACTGTTGACTTATTATTTCAGTCCGGCGTCTCTATATGCCTTCAGTATGTGAGTTTATGCAGCACGAATCGCTTTTATTGCGTGTATAGCAATAAAAGTAATAAAAGCCTGCAAAATCAAACCCACTGAATTTAAGCATCTATTGCGCCCCTTTCACTGAAATTTCGTGTAGTTTGGCACGTTTTGTCAACTTTGTCAAGAAGCCGAAGGCGGGCGGGAAAAGCACCCGCCGGCTAGCAATTGGCAAGCAGTCGGCAAGCAGTTGGTTAAAGGCGGAGAAGTGCGGCGGAGAGATGCCGCGAGAAGTGGCGATCATATCGCCGAGAAGAGCCGGCATTGCCGGCGGGGAGGTTGTAGGACTATAAAAATCCATACCCCTAATCGTCATTCCGGTATGCACCTGAGCCGGGATCCATTGTTTATGATTTTATGCTATTACTGTGTTTATGATCTCATCGAACCCAAGACGCTCTGGATTCCCGATTGAAGCATTCGGGAACGACGGGAGGGGGCAATTGGGGCAGATCGTGAGTGATGACGACGCAACTTGTGATGCTCCGAACCGAGGCGTATATCCATACGTTGAGGTGATGGAGCATCGCATGTTGCTAAGTCAGCGCCGCGATATGCCCCAATTGCGGCAATTGGAATTTAGAGCGAGTGATAACGACGCAACGCGCAGCGGAGCCTTCCGAAGGCGTATATTAATACGTCGAAGGAAGGCTCCGCAAGTGTTGCTAAGTCAGCACCGCTATAAATCCCAATTGCTGTTAGAGGGAGAGTTCGACCCTATTCCTACCTCCGCGCTTCGCCCTATACAAAGCTTCGTCGGCACGGGCGATGACATCGGTGCTATCCTTATCGTCGGGCCTGAAGTAGGAAATGCCCATCGACACGGTCGTGCTTATTCTGTTGCCCTCGTGGTCTATCCCGCTCTCTTCAACAACTTTGACCCATCTCTCACAGATAAATCCTACGCTCTCGCTTTTCAGACCGCGGCAGGCTATGACAAATTCATCCCCGCCCCAGCGGAAGATCTTATCTTCGTAACGGATCTGGGATCTTAAAGCTTCAATTGTATTTTTGAGTATTTCGTCCCCGACATCGTGACCATATGTGTCGTTTATTGTTTTGAGGTTGTCCATGTCCACCATAATGAAGGCAGTCTCTGAACCGCCCCGGCCAAACCGGTCAAGTTCCTCTGCCAGGAATTGCTCTGCGGTCCTCCTGGTCAGGGCCCCTGTTGTTGTATCGATGCTTACCGCATCTTCTAACTCCTTTTTCATTCGCATGTGATATCTGTTTTCAAGACAGACTACAGCCGCATGGCTTGCAAAAATCAGGGCGGCTATCATTCCGGCTATTACAAGGGCAAGCTTTGTTATGATGCCTTCGCTTGCCTCTTCTGCCCTCCGTACATATGCCGCCATGTCCTCCTGATGCATCCCGAAGGCAATTATCCAGTTGTATCTCTTGTAGAGTTTGGCGTAAGTGAGCTTTTCGGCTATCCTGTCCTCGGTTTTCTTCTTAAAGTGATAGGTAAAGAAGATCTCTCCGTCTTTTTTGACACCTTCAAGTTCTTTCAGATAAGGCCGGGCGCCCATTATGTCCTTCATTTCGGTGGATAGGTACATTCCCTCCGTCTCTTTGAGGTTCGGGTGCACTCTCCTTATCGCATAGTCGTCCCCGCCTTCGTAGTTGACGACCTCATTCACCCATATGTAGGAATCAAGCGGAAACTTTGAGTTGTGTATCTCCGCTGCTATCTTTTTCTTGACCTTCTGATCTATCACATCGGCTTTCACACCATAAAAAAGTGCTGAACCGGCAAATTCTTTTATTCCGTAGACGGGGAACATTTCCTTTGCCTTCTCGATCTCTGCTGCCGCGTTTTTCCCTTTTATAAGTCCCTCAGGGTCATAGAGGGTCTTTGATGTTTTTTTGTCCCATACTACAAATGTCAATACACCTTCATGGACTCCCTTTTCCGCATATCTTCTGCAGAAGTTTATCAGCTCTGTGCTGTTCGCCGGAGGAAGGGTATCAAGAATAAGTGAGAGTTCGTCTTTAAGATCTTTAAAGAGGCTCTCTTGATAGGCTATTTCTTCTTCGATGCGGATGATCTGGTTCTCTACAGTAAATTTGAGGAAATCCTTTTTTGACTCAAGTATCGAGAGCTCCGTGTTGTGCTTGTAGACATCATTAAAATATTTCTCAAAAGCCCCATATATGATGAAGACAGCAATAGCGGCTATAAGTGCCGTTACAAGAAATATTATTTTATACCTGCCCCTCATCACAGCACATCTCCTTTTCCCTTTTATCCGCACGAAAAACGCGCGGTTTTATTAATCGTATGTGATTATATCACCACTTGCAAGAATTTATTTAGAATTAAAATTGTTTTAGTTCAATAAGGGCCGGAGAGGCAGTCATGAGGGCAGCCGGGAAAAGCACGGCGGCAAACAATGGGCAAGCAGTCGTAGGGGTCAAAGGGCGGGGAATTGCGGCCAAGGGCCGCGGAGGTTCAAAAGCACCGTCGCTGCCTGCATTGGACCAGCTCTCCGTCTTTCCCGGATGCTTCTAAACGGGAATCCAGCGGCTTTGGGTTTAGGGCCTAAAAAGCCAGTCATAGCAAGGATCCAAAGACCCTTTCACGATTGAGGCACTCGGGGAAGAGGGTTAAAGAGACTTTGATTTACCGCCGGATGGCTCTCCCGGCAAATTCCCCGCAATGCGAGCATCGCAAAGCGTTGCAAATTCTCCGCAGCGTTTCTCAGCTGCAAATTCACCGCGAGTGCATTCCTCGCAAATTCTCCGGCGGACGACCTCGCCGCCAACCTTTCTAAGTCAGCGCCGCGCTTTTAAGGTTTTACGATAGTACCAATATCGCAATTGGGGCAGATCGCGAGTGATGACGACGCAACTTGTGATGCTCCGAACCGAGGCGTATATCCATACGTTGAGGTGATGGAGCATCGCATGTTGCTAAGTCAGCGCCGCGAGATGCCCCAATTGCCGCAATTGGGATTTAGAGCGAGTGATAACGACGCAACACGCAACGGAGCCTTCAGAAGGCGTATATCAATACGTCGAAGGAAGGCTCCACAAGTGTTGCTAAGTTAGCGCCGCTATAAATCCCAATTGCACTATTTGCGGAAGCGGACGATGGTAACCCCATACCCTCCGTCATGAGGCCCACCTAGGTTATGCTCGATAACATACGGGGTTCTTTTACAGAGTTCCTGTACCTCTCTCCTTAATATGCCCTCGCCGCGGCCGTGGATGACCGCTACCGAATCATATCCTGCCCTGTAGGCCTGGTCAAGGTATTGCTCGACCAATGGTATCGCTTCGTCTATCGTCATGCCCCTTACCATTATCTCGCTTGGAACTCCGACCGGGCGGGAGACCTTGACCTGTACCGACGGAGCTGCCTGAGGGATCTCCTTCTCCGGAACAATGCTGAGTTTGGTCAGAGGGACCTCCACCTGTGCTGCGCCGGCCTGGACAAGGACCTTTTTGCCCCTGATCTCCAGAACAGAGGCAACGCCTTTTGTCCCGATTATCCTGACGGCATCTCCCGGTTTGAGGGTCTCCTTTTTGGCCGCCACAGACTGCTGGGTGATCTTTTTCTCTTCCCTTTCGACGACAGACTTCTCTATCTTGTGGAAGTGGCTTCTCTTCTTTTCGAGTTCGCGCCTTGCGGCCGACTCCGCCTCTGCGGATCCAAGGTTCTTGATGAGAGCCCTCGCCGATTCCTCTGCGTTTTTGACTATGCTGAGGGCTTTTTTGTCAGCCTTTGCTATAAGGGCATCCCGTTTTTCCTCGATCTCCCTGACCCTCTCCTCATAATCCTTTTTCAGTTTTTCAAGTTTCCTGAGCGAGTTCTCGACCTCGGTGCTCTCTTTTTCAAGCTTTGAACGTTTTCCGTGAAGCTCCGCAATGAGGTCTTCCATTGATATTTCCTTGCCGCTTATGGCCTGCTCAGCCCTTTTTATTACTTCACGGGGCATCCCGAGCTTGCCCGCTATGAGAAGGGCGTTGCTCCTTCCCGGGATGCCGGTGAGTATTTTGTAAGTCGGAGAGAGGGTCGCAATGTCAAACTCAACGCTCGCGGTCTCTATTGAGGCCGTTGCGAGTGCAAAGCGTTTTATCGGGTTGTGGTGGGTCGTGGCAAGGACAAGAGCTTTTTTCTCCCTTAGCCAGTCAAGGATCGCTATCCCCAGCGCGGCTCCCTCCTCCGGGTCAGTACCGGCTCCAAGTTCGTCAAGCAGGACAAGGGAATCGGATCCGACTCTGTCCAGTATCTCGGTCACATGCTTCACATGGGCGCTGAAGGTGGATAGACTCTGTTCAATGCTCTGTTCATCGCCAATATCCGCGAAGAGCTCACCGATCACACCAAGGACCGATCCCTCGGCAGCAGGTATCGGAAATCCCATCCATCCAAGGATCGCACATACACCGGCTGTCTTAAGGGCAACGGTCTTGCCGCCCGTGTTGGGTCCCGTGATAACAAGTATTCTGTATTTGTCGCCGCACCCGATGTCGATGGGCACTGCCTTATCAAAGAGAAGGGGGTGACGGGCCTTTTTGAAGCTGAATATGGCCTTCGAAGACAACTCAGGCATCGTCCACCTGTCCAGACGCTTTTTTTCCGAAAGCGCATAGAAGAGATCTATGGTGCCAATTATTTTTTCTGCATCCAGTATCCCTTTTGTCTTTTTTTGGATCCTTGAGGTCAGTTCGCGCAATATCCTCTGTTCCTCATATATCTCCGAGTTTCTGCAGGATGTGAATTCGTTGTTGAGCCTGATCATCGAGTTCGGCTCCATGTATACGCTGTTGCCGGACACAGAACGGTCTACCACGGAACCGGGGAAGATGCTAAGCGCATCGGGGCGGACAAGAAATGTATACCTCCCGTTCCTTATCGTCATGACCCTCTCCTGGAGCATCCCCGATATCGAAGGATCGTTGATAAGTGCGTGCCCTTTTCTTCGTATGGTCTCCCTAAGTTCCTTTATCTTCTCCCTGACTGTTTTGAGCTTTTCGGACGCAGAATCGTAAAGCCTTCCGTCGTCATCTATGACGGAGAGTCTTTCCAGTTCATCGGTGAAATCCCTTATATCCCTGGTCATCAATGAAAATACCGGGTATTTTTCCTTCTCCGAACCGAGTACATCTTTTAGCTTCATGGAAAGCTTGATCAGGTGACGTATCTTAAGGAGCTCTTCCCCTGTGAGGAGGCCTGTTTCGTCCGCTTCGGCAAGCATGGGTGAGACGGGGGCGAGCCCGTTCTGCCACGGCAGCTCACCCTTTCTCTCCCTGTAATCCTCTATTGACAGAAAAAGTTCGTGTCTCGTTTTGAGTTCATCGGGATTTTGGGCAGGCACCGCCGATAAGGCAGCTTCCTCGCCTATTTCGCTCCTGCAGTATTTTGATATCAGGGGGATTATCTTTTTTATCTCAAGGCTGCTGTATGATGAACTTTCTGCGATCATGAAGTTTGTTCCTGTTTCCGTAAGTTGGTTCCTATCGAAGTTCTGCCGCTGTTGGGGACATAGCCCTCAGGCCCTGATTCGCCGGTCCTGTATGGCCTGAGTATCTGCTCGAGCGTCCCCTCGGGCAGTGACCCTGCATTGGGGAGTATGTCAAAATCAAGAAGTATCTGCTTTACCTCAGGCCACTGTCTTCCCGCATAACGGATTATGTCGCTTTGGGTCATCCATGTCGGTTCGACTACGGGAGCAAGCAGAAGTCCCCCTATGAGTACGACATAGACTGCTATAAAGGTTTTGAGAAGGCCGGAGAATATGCCGAGCACCCTGTCAAAGCCGCTCAGGCTTATCGCAGAGAGAAGTCCCTTCATGACTTTGCGGATGAAGGCGACGACAAGAGCTATGATCAACCAAACAAGGATTATTGCTATGAGCTGGGACACCGATTCGTTTATGCCAAGAAAGGCATTAATGAAACCTCCAAATTTACCGGAGAACTTGAAGGAGACATAAAGAGAGCAGAAAAAACCTGCAAGGGTCAATATCTCCCCGACAAAACCTCTGAAGCAGCCGCGGATCACAAAATAGCAGCCAAGGATGATGAAAATGAAGTCTATCATGTGCCAGCCAACAAGGTTCAACTATCAGACCCGCTTTCTTTAAGCGTTTCGCTGATCGAATCGATCCTGCATTTAATGTCGTCAAGTTCATGAGAAAAAGACATAAGTGCAAGGAACAGCCTTTCCTCCTGCGAAAGCGTCGGGGGGAAGGAGCTCACCAGGTCCCGGATCGCGGTAACGATACGGACGAAGCGCTCCTCGTCGAGTGCGGTAGTAAGAGTATATCTCTGTCTCCCGACAAGGAAAGAGTATCTTCCTTCACCAAGGTTTCTGATCTCAGGCGCTTCGTCCATAGCAAAAAACTCCTTTATCCGGATTTGGCTCTATTGTGCTTCGCTCTTTCCCGCAGCCATGGAAGAGACCCTGCCAAGAAGTCCCTCCAGTTTGTGTTCGATTTCATTTTTTTCTGTATCGTATGCTGCTGATCTCTTTTGCAGGTCTTCCTGGAGCTGAAGTATCTCCAGATCTCTGTCGTCTATGACGCCTCTGAGCTCATGGGCTTCCTTTTTCAGCCTCTCGTTTTCTTTTTTCATTTCTTCTATGCCCGCTTCAAGGCCTGCTATTGCCGCTTCAAGCTTTTCAAACTGTTCTATCATACCGGCACCTCCCAATCGTTCTTCCCTTATTTTACCAGAGCTTTAGACTCCGCGGACCTCTCCGCCAAACTTCTTTGACATCTTCTTCATCATCTGCTTCGTTATCATGTCTATCTTTTCAGATGTCAGGGTACCTTCGTCAGAACCTATCCTTGTGCGGAACGATACTGATTTCTTCCCTTCTCCTGCCTGCGGGCCGCGATATTCGTCGACAAACCGCACTTCTTTCACCAGTTCGACCTTGACGGCTGTTTCGTAGATATCCGCCCATGTTACTTTTTCATCGAAAACTACCGAAAGGTCGAAATCTACGCACGGATATTCCGGAAGCCGCGAATACCTGTTCTGTCTTGATGCCAGCGGGACGAGACTTTCAACGTCGATCTCTGATATGACCGTCATGCTTCTCTTTATTCCGGCCTTGCGGGCAGATTTAAGCGAAAGAAGGCCTATGCAGCCTATCGGCTCGCCTTTATAAGTAACATTGAGCCAAAGCTTGTCGTCAGCCCACAGAGGCTTGCTTACCCTGGCAAAACCGAGAGGCTCCATATGGACCGCCCTGTGCATGTGTTCCAGTACACCTTTTGCCTCCCTGAAGAGAAGCCTGGGATCTGTTCCCACAAAGGCTCCGCCGAGATGCCTCGCTATCCCCGGAAGCTTCTCTGACGGATCGTTGATGCTGTGGTAGTCCTTATCGGCAAAGACCTGTGTAAGCTCAAAAATACGGAAACTTTCAAAATACCTGAGGTTCGTGAATACAGCCTTTATCATGCCCGGCACAAGAGTTGAACGAAGCCTGCTCTCATCGGGAGAGGGAGGTGTACTGAGACAGAGCATCTCTTCGGTATCAGCACATGATGCCTCAATATATTCGTCCTCTATCCAGGGATAGGTAAAGATCTCCTGCATGCCGCACCTGAATGCAAGGTATTCCCTGACCGCTCTCTCCATGTCGGCATTTCTCTGGTTTACCGGCTTTTCGAGAATGACCTTTGGAGGGATGAAATCAAAATTTTCGTAACCCATCAGCCTTGCGACCTCTTCAAGTATGTCGTCCGGAAGCGAGATGTCACCCGTAGACCTCCATGAGGGGGCCGTTACGTGGAGCATTCCGTCCTTCTCCTCTGTTTTGAAACCGAGGTTGTCCAGTATCCTTATAACTTCTTCCGCAGTCAGTTCCTTGCCGAGCCTTCTTGAAAGGAAGGAGAGCGGTACTTCAACTTCCGAGTTTTTAAGGGGCAGCGGATAAGAATCGACGAATCCAGCTATCTCCGAATCAGGGAAATATTCTTTGAACATATTCAAAGCTACTGATATAGCGCCATCAACACGCTGGGGTTCAACGCTCTTTTCAAAACGGGAGGAGGCTTCGGTCCGGATGTCAAATCTCTGAGCGGTACGCCTTACTCCCATTGCTGTAAAGTTGGCTATCTCCAGTATTATTTCAGTGGTATCTTCGAGGATCGAGTCCAGTTTACCTCCCATTATGCCTGCAAGGGCAACCGGATTTTTCTCATCGGCGATGACAAGGTCGGAGGTCGTCAGGTCGAGGGTCTCTCCGTCAAGCAGTTCGAGTTTCTCTCCTGCTTTTGCGGTCCTGATATGGATATTGCCCTTGATATGATTTTTGTCAAATCCGTGCGTAGGCTGTCCTGTGGCCAACATCACATAGTTCGTTATGTCAACAGGAAGGTTGATCGGTCTCATACCAACGCGCCAGATCATGCTTTTGAGTTCGAATGGGGACGGGACATTTTTGATCTTTTTGAATGTGACCGCCGCATAGCGGGGACACCTTTCAGGATCTTCTATAACTATCCCCAGATCGCCGAACTTCTCCGGCATGCCTCCGATTTCAAGGGGTTTGAGTTTTCGGTCGTAAATTGCGGCGAGTTCACGGGCCATGCCATAGTGTCCCCAAAGGTCGGGCCTGTTTGTCAGTGACTTGTTGTCTATCTCAAGTATGATGTCATTCAGCCCCAGAGCCTCCGCGACGGGACTTCCGGGTCCGGCGTCAAGAAAGGTAATGTCCATGATCTCCGCTTCGCGGAATGTCGGGAAGAGTTCTCCCAGGCCTATCTCTCCTGAGGAGCATATCATCCCGTAACTCATAATTCCCCTGAGCTTGGCCGGTTTTATCTCGACGGGATCGCCCACCCCGTGCCAGCGCACCATCGCACCAGGTTTTGCTACTACGGTAAGCTGTCCGGGTGCCAGGTTGATGCCTCCGCACACTATCGTGCTCGGCGCCATGTCCCCGACATCCACCGTGCATATCCTAAGCTTGTCAGCATCGGGGTGCGGTTCCACCGTAATTATCTTTCCAACGACAAGCCCTGCGAGGCTCTCCGAAAGGTCGGCCGCGTCCTCGACTTCAACGGTGCACATCGTAAGGTCGTAGGAGAGTTTCTCCATCGTGAGATCTTCGGGAAGGTCGACATATTTTTTTATCCAGTTTAGTGAAAGTTTCATCTTATTTATCTCCTATTTGAACTGATCGAGGAAGCGAAGGTCGGCGCTGTGGAAGAGGCGCACGTCGTCCACACCGTATCTCATCATTACGAGCCTGTCCAACCCTATGTTGATGTAAAAGCCGGACCAGACAGCCGGATCCAGGCCCGCAGCCTTCAGGACGTTCGGGTGCGGAGTGCCCCCCGGCATTACCTCGATCCACCCTACGTGCTTGCAGACTTTGCAGCCCTCTCCGCCGCATACGAGACAGCGCATATCTATTTCAAAACCAGGTTCAACAAAGGGGAAGAAGCCGACCCTCATCCTGACCTCAACGTCTCTGCCGAATATCTTGTCAAGGATAGTTTTGACAAGCACCTTGCCGGAAGCGAATGAGAAATCTTTGTCTACTATCAGAGCCTCATATTGGAAGAAGGCCCTTTCATGTCTTGCGTCGGTCGTTTCGTTCCTGTATACCCTTCCCGGATATACAAAGCGGGCAGGAGCCCCGTGTTCCTGCAGGTAGCGTACGCTGGCTCCCGTCAGGTGCGGCCTGAGGCATAGGCGCCTGGCGCCCCTCTCCTCGTCGTGCCCCTTCAGCCAGTATGTGTCCATGCTCTCACGGGCGGGGTGTTCGGGTGCAAAATTGAGGTTGTCAAAGGCATAAAGCTCACTGGTTATCTCAGGTTCCGAAAAGACCTCAAAACCCAGTGAGCGGAATGCGTCATTCAGGTCATAGCACATCTGTGTAATAGGATGAAGACCCCCGGCTGTAAAATTTACGCCGGGAAGCGTTATGTCCGCTTCACCCTCGAAACATGAGGCGCAGTTTATAAGTTCTTCGTTCCTCTGTTCGATCGCCTGGGTCAGTATCTCTTTGACCTCATTTGCCGCCTGTCCGAGAACTTTCCTCAGCTCAGGCGCAGCCTGCCCGACGCTTTTTAAGACCTCGGTCACTTCGCCCTTGCGTCCCAACAGGTTGGCCCGCACTGTCTGGAGATCCTGAGGCAGTGATGTCTCGGATATCTTATCCATACCTGCTTTCCTGAGCTTATCAAGCTTCTCAAGAAGTCCGGACTCAGCCAGCTTTTGCATTCCCTCTTCCTTCAGTTCCTCAAACACTTTCTTATTCCCCCATTGTATGCAGCTTTAAAGGATCCGGCATGTGCAATGATCATATCCCGTCCAAACTGCTTTTATTCAGTAGTCTGTCCATGTCCGACCTGTGCCCCATTACCCAAATACCGTCTGTTTCCAGGAAAGCCCTGGTCGGAGAAGGTGATTCCTGTTTGCCTTCATGTTCGATCAGTATCACGATAACTTTATAGCGCTGTGAAAATTTCAGCTCTGCGATCGTTCTCCCTATCATCTCGGGGAGCGGCCTCATCTTTCCGAAGCAGAAATCGCCTCCGTCTATCTTGGAAAATCCTGAGTACCATGGATAGACAAGATTTTCTGCTATTTTATGCCCCATATCCCACTCAGGAAATACTATCCTGTGAGCACCCACTCTGGCAAGTATCTTTGCGTGAAGCGCGGTGTTTGCTCTTGCCACTACGAGCGGGACCTGCAGGTCGACGAGGATGGATGTGCACAGTACGCTGTTCTCGAGACTCGAACCGATCGTTACTATGGCGATGTCTACCTCTTTCGCGCCGATCTTTGTCAGTGCGCTCTCGTCTGTTACATCAAGCTGCGCCGCCACATCGATCTTGTCAGACATCTCGGATACAGGTCCGGCCAGCTGATCAACGCCTATGACACTCTGCCCCAGCCCTACCAGCTTTTCGCACAGTGAACTCCCGAAACGTCCCAGTCCGACTATAAGAAAGCTCTTTTTCTCTTTGCTCATCTTTTTCCCTCCTCAGAAGGAACTTTATCCAATGGGGATGTTTACCTCAGTGTAGCGTATCTCCACTTTTTTTTCCTCTCTGATCAGTGTGGCAAAGAAAGAAAGTATACCCACCCTGCCCCAGAACATGAGGACCACGAGTACCATTTTACCAGCAACCGAGAGTTCCGGTGTAATGCCGAGGCTGAGTCCTACCGTACCTATTGCCGATACAGCTTCAAAGAGCAGTTCTTCAAACGGGAAGTCTTCGGTCATAGAAAGGATCACCGCGCCGACAAAGAAAGTAAGAACGTACAAAAATGCAAGAGCAAGAGCCCTTCTCACTGTCGAATAGCCGACCTTCCTGTGCCAGAAAACATTTTCATCTCTTCCGAGTATTTCGTTCCAAGCGGATACGGCAAGCACTCCAAGCGTGGTCGTCTTGATGCCGCCTCCCGTTGATGCCGGAGAAGCCCCTATCACCATCAGTGCTATCATCAGCACCTTGCCCAGTCCGGAAAATGAATACGGTTTGATCGTATCGAAACCGGCAGTCCTAGTGGTAACGCTTGCAAAGAAAGCGTTCAGTACCTTCGCCCGGTCCGGGAGCCCGGCAAAGCCGCGATCCCACTCTGAAACCATGAACATCAGCGCCCCAGCAGTTATCAGCCAGAAAGTAATAAATAGAACAAGTCTGGAATAATGCGATATTCTCCCTTTATTCTTAATTGCTTCAAGGCAGTTCATAAAAACGGGGAATCCGATACCTCCCAGTATTATGAGCACCATCACTGCCGATGGCACTATGACGGAAAGAGAAAAGTCGTTGAGTCCTCCCGGGACCGTTGAAAAACCGGCGTTGCAGAATGCGCTCACAGAATGGAAAACTGCATTATAGGCAGATCTCCCTGCAGGCAGCCCATGACGGGCAAATCCCCAGTAAAGGACGACTGCTCCCACAAATTCCGAAGCAAAGGTGAATTTTGCGACAGCTTTGAGAAGCCTGACAGCTCCGCTCACTCCCTCAAGACCGAAACCTCCCAGGAAGAAGATCCTGCTCTTGATGCCCATCCTTCTGCCTACCGCGATCCCAAGCATCATAACGGCAGTCATGAAGCCAAGACCTCCTGTCTGGATGAGCGCAAGCAATATAAGCTGCGATGCCATGCCCATCTGTGTGGCCGGATCAACAGTAGCGAGGCCGGTCACGCATACCGCAGACGCAGACATGAAAAGGGCGTCGGCTATCCCTATAGGCATGTTGCAGAGATACCTGCCGGAAGACCATAGCATAAGGGCTCCTGCCAGTATGACCAGCAGGAACCCTAAAACTATCACTTGCTCAACTTTATAGGAAGTATGTACCTTCAATTTACCGCACTGCGGAAACTTATGATTTCAGTGCTGACTGGGCCTTTTCAACAAGTTTCGAGAATGCAGGCATGTCGTTCACCGCAAGGTCAGCAAGCATCTTGCGGTTGATGTTGATCTCAGCCTTCTTCAGTCCGTTGATAAGCGCACTGTAGGCAATACCGTTCGCACGGGCAGCTGCGTTTATACGCATGATCCAGAGCTTCCTGAAATCACGCTTTTTGAGCTTACGCCCGGAAAAAGCGCTTGTAAGAGCATGCAGATAAGCTTCACGTGCCCTGCGGTATACGTTCTTTTTGCGTCCCCAGAATCCCTTTGTGATGCTGTATAGTTTTTTAAGTTTATTGCGGCTTGCGCTTGATCCCTTTACTCGCATTGAATGTCACTCCTCAGTATTATTTCTCGTTAAAAGAGCCCCGGCCTCATGCGTAGGGCATAACTTTCTTTATGTGAGCCTCTACCGCTGCCGGCAGGATACCCTTTTTCCTAAGTGAACGGAGCCGTTTTGAGTTCTTTGAAGAAAGAAGGTGTGAACGGCCGCTCTTCTTGAAGGTGACCTTGCCTGTACCGCTGATCTTAAAGCGCTTTTTTGTTGCGGAGTGGGTCTTCATCTTGGGCATTGCATAGTTCCTCCTCTTGCTTTTATATCTCTGTGACAGAGACGATCACGTATTGTTATTTACTGCTGCTTTCGGGCGCTGCCGGATAAATAAGCTTACTCGCCCTCAGTTGTTGCCTTAGGCTGCTTTTCCTCTTTTTTAGGGGCAGCTTCCGCTTTCTTAGGCGCGGATTCTTTCTTTGCCGGCTTATCCGCTGCGTTTTCCTTCGGAGCCGAAGGCTTCTTGACGGGTTCTGCCTGGACGGCAGGAGCTATCATTATTCTCATGTAAGCGCCTTCCATCCTCGGTTCCATCTCCATCTTCCCAAAGTCGGATATCGCATTCATGACCTTGTTAAGTACTTCTCTGCCGCGGTCAAGAAATGCCATTTCTCTTCCCCTGAAGAAGACAGAGACCTTAACACGATGACCGGCCAGAAGGAAGGTCTTTATCGCCTTTACCTTGAAATCATAGTCATGCTGGTCGATCTTGGGGCGCATCTTGATCTCTTTTACTACCTGATTTTTCTGTTTCTTGCGGGCATCCTTGTCGCGCTTCTGCTGCTGGAAACGATACTTTCCGTAATCCATTATCCTGCACACCGGCGGGGTCGCCTGGGGAGCTACCTCCACCAGGTCAAGTTCAGCCGCTTCAGCCATTGCGAGTGCTTCTTTCGTGCTTATTATGCCGCGCTTGGCGTTTTCTTCGTCGATGAGAAGAATTTCAGTTGCCCGAATGTCGGAATTCACGCGGGGCTCGTCGTCCCTGTTTGCTATGGCGTTACACCTCCTGAGTTAATATATTGCTCAAATTAAAATGAGCCCGGCACAGAACGCGCCAAGCCCATTGGAAATCTCTTCCCGGGTAGACCTGACAACTTGCAGCGTCGGCAGGCGAGAGGCGCACCCTCTGCTTGTAAACCCGTTGATATAAATCAACCTGTGTATGCTAGCACATATTCCTGCTTTTCGCAACAGTAACGATTTTTTAACGCCTTTTAACAGCTCCAAAGAAATATACTTCATGATGAAAATTGCGGATATAACTTTACTCTGTGCTTTGTATAGCCCGTTATTGTCACTATTTGATTATAATAGCAATCGACCTTATGTGTACAGCAGAAAGCAGATGACTTTCGGCCCGCTGTCTCAATATCGCATAGTGGCGGGCATGCACACTTAATAAGGAAAAAGGAGAAAATATCACATGAAAAAAGTATTTGTCCTGTTGCTTTTGACTATTATTTTATCAGTTTCACCCTCCCGCCCCGGATACGCTCCCGCTTATGGAGCAGATGCGAAAGAGGACGCTTCGTTTAAAGAAGTTTTCACACTTGGCAGCAGAGGCATTTCGGAAATTGATAATGAGCGCAAACTCATTATATTCATAAGTGATATTCATCTTGGAGCAGACGACAGCTATAGCGAAATCAATAAGAACAGGGAACCTCTCGTAAAGTTCCTCGAACAGATCAGAAAAGCCCCAAATATCAAGGAACTGGTAATAGGGGGAGATTTGATAGATCTATGGTTTGTTCCAAGCTCAACGGAAACGTTCAAAGGAAAAACACAGAATGACTTTGTCCGCGTTGTTGCAAAAAACAATAAGCATGTGATCACCGCATTCAATAATATTATCCGCGACGGGAAGATCAAAGTGACATATATTCCGGGTAATCACGATTTAACTGTAACTGCAGAGGACATTGAGAGCATACTTCCCGGAATCGATCAACAGCGTGATGTGCAGGGACTGGGAAGCTATTCACCCGAGGGACATCCTGAAATTATAATGGAGCACGGACATCGCTATAATTTTTTCTGTGCACCTGACCCTATCTCAAACAGGGATATAGCTCCGGGTTCTATATTACCGCCCGGATATTTCTTTACAAGAATAGCCACGACCTCTGTTGTTGAAGGATTCCCAGAGGCTGCAGGCAAAATCCCGGAAGTGACCTTAATTTCCTACGGAGAAGAGCAGATATTTGCGTATATTTACTGGAAAGCCTGGTATGGATTAATGACAGATTTTCCGGTAAACGAGGGCTTTGATGAGAAGATCATAAAAACAAACATCGACGGCTTCACCGAAAACTATTCAATAAGCGATTTAATGCCCTACCAGCTGTCAGCCGGAGGATACATCAACATTAAGTTGTATAAAAAGATCCTTGGCACATGGGATGAACGACAGGCACTCAACCGGGTCTTCGTCAAAATACCGCTGAAAGAAGCCATTATGGAGGCAGGTTCCGGAACCGAAACTGATGCCCAGGCTGAAGTCCAATATTTTAAAAACCCAGATTCTGATAAGCGGATAGTTGTTTTCGGGCATACCCACGAGCCCAGGATCATTGCTTCTCAAAATCTCAGAGGACAAAAAACTATTTATGCCAATTCAGGAACATGGATCGATCAAAACCCCAAATTCCCCACGATGACTTTTGTGGTGATCACTCCGCAGGGGAACAGCTCTCTTCCTCTGTCTCTCTCCCTTTATCACTATTCACCCGACGGGACCATTACAAAAATAGATACTCGATCGCTGTAGCTGAAAAAGGTATATATTGAAACATAAAAATTGAGCCCAAAGAACAGATCCTTTGGGTTCAATTATTATACAACAGTCGATCGGACTGGCAAATTGTCAAATCGCCGATCGAAAAAGATCTGTTTTTAAAGCGGATCGAACTCCGATTTGAGATGTTCCAGGAAGCCCTCAAAGGTCATGGATCCAAGGTCTCCCTTAGACCTTTCCCTTACCGCAACTGTGCCCTCTTCGGCCTCCCTGGCCCCTATGACCAGCATATACGGGATCTTCTGCATCTGCGCGTCGCGTATTTTCTTGCCCAGTTTCTCATCCCGCGCATCAGTCTCGACCCGGATGTCCGCATCCCTAAATTTCTTTGCAAGCTCATCGGTGTATCCGGCGAAATCCGAACTTACCTGAAGCAGCTTTACCTGCACAGGCGCCAGCCAGTAGGGGAATGCGCCGGCGTAGTTTTCTATCAGTATCCCCATGAACCTCTCGAGGCTCCCGAGGACCGTCCTGTGGAGCATGACAGGGCGGTGTTCCGCGCCGTCGCTGCCGATGTATGTCATGTCGAACTTCTCCGGCATCTGGAAGTCAAGCTGTATCGTCCCGCACTGCCAGGTTCGGCCGATGCAGTCCTCAAGGTGGAAGTCTATCTTGGGGCCGTAGAAGGCTCCGTCGCCCGGGTTCAGCTTGTAGGCAGTCCCGGTCTCTTCAAGAGCTTCCTTTAGCCTCTGCTCCGCTATATCCCAGAGATGGGGATCTCCCATGGAGTTTTCAGGCCTTGTCGAGAGCTCGACATAGTACTTGAAGCCGAAGACATCCTGATAGACATACCTGTCAAGCTCCATGATGGCCTTTATCTCATCCTTGATCTGCTCCGGGGTGCAGTAGATATGGGCGTCATCCTGGGTAAATGCCCTCACCCTCATCAGTCCGTGGAGGGCCCCCGACCTCTCATGGCGGTGTACAAAGCCCAGTTCCGCCATGCGCAGAGGAAGTTCCCTGTAACTGCGTATCGCGCTGTTGTAAACAAGTATTCCTCCGGGGCAGTTCATCGGTTTAACCGCAAACGGGGCTTCATCTATCTCTGTGAAATACATGTTCTCCTTGTAGTGATCCCAGTGGCCCGAACGCAGCCAGAGAGACCTGTCGAGGATCATCGGGGTCTTGATCTCGACATATCCGCGTTTGGTATGTTCCTTCCTCCAGAAAGAAATGAGGTTGTTCATAATGACCATTCCCTTTGGGTGGAAGAAGGGGAATCCGGGGCCTTCCGCGTGTACGCTGAAGAGGTCGAGCTCTTTTCCCAGTTTCCGGTGATCCCTCGCCTTGGCTTCTTCGACCCTGCGGAGATACTCCTTAAGCTCCTCCTCAGACCCGAATGCCGTTCCGTATATGCGGGTCAGCATTTCGTTCTTCTCATCACCGTGCCAGTACGCACCGGCAAGGGAGAGGAGTTTGAAGAACTTGCAGCATCCGGTATGCGGAACGTGGGGGCCGCGGCAGAAGTCAATGAAGTCACCCTCACGATAGGTCGAAAGGATCTCACCCTCGAGGGCGTCGATCATTTCGACTTTCAGGTCTTCTCCAAGTTTCGAAAAAAGCTCCTTAGCCTGCTCTTTTGTGTGTTCTTCCCTGACCAGGGGGATCTTTTCCTGGGCGATCTTTCTCATTTCCGATTCGATTTTGGGAAGATCCTCGTCTGAGATGGGATCAGGGAACCTTATGTCATAGTAGAAACCGTCTTTGATCGCCGGTCCAATGCCAAACTTCGCCTCAGGCCAGAGCCGCAGGACAGCATGGGCCATTAGGTGCGCCGTTGAATGGCGCAGGAGGACAAGTCCCTCTTCAGAATCCGGGAAGACCGGTTCCACTGCTGTATCTGAAGTGAACAGTACATCGCAGTCGACCATTTTCCCGCCGACCTTTCCTCCTATTGCTTTTTTAAGGTGCCAGACATCAAGAAGCTGACGTACAGAGGCGCTGTCTGCCTCATAAACTTTACCATCGGGTGTTGAAAAACGTGCCATTGTATCGCCTCCTAATTTGCCTGAACGGCAAATCCTGACAAAATATCTATTTTCTTCCGGTGCTCCCGAACCCTCCGGAGGACCGCTCTGTTTCATCAAGCTCCCCGGCCTTCTCAAGCTCGACCTGGGTCACTTGTGCAAATACGAGCTGAGCTATCCTGTCTCCGGGTTCTATCCTGAAATCCTCTTTGCCGTGGTTAATGAGGATCACCTTAATTTCACCGCGGTAGTCCGAGTCGATAGTTCCGGGTGAATTCAGGACCGTTACCCCATGCTTAAGAGCCAGGCCACTCCTTGGCCTGACCTGGGCTTCGCACCCTGGCGGCATCTCAAAGTATAGCCCGGTGCCTACGCAGCCCCGCTCCCCGGCCGGTATCAGAGCAGCATCCGAAGCCCTCAGGTCCATGCCTGAAGAGCCCGGTGTGGCATAGCCTGGAAGTGTTATGCCTTCATCAGCTTTTATCCTGACTTTTACAGCTGACATTTTGAAACCTACTTTTTACGTTCTCTTTCAAAGCGCCTGACAGGACGATGATCCGAGCCTCTGTCAGAACCGAAGTCCCTGCGCGGAGGCCTTCCGCCGTCATCGTGCCTCGGACCTCCCTCGCGCCTAGGGCCTCCCTCGCTCCTTGGGAAATGCGAGAAACGCTCTTCACGCTCTTTTTCTATTGCGGCCTGCTCTGCAAACTCGGGATCCTTCGCAAGATCATCAAGCTGATCAAGAATGCGCTTGCGGCTCAGGTTGACCCTGTGCATTTCATCAATTTCCTTGACTGTTACAAGGACCTTATCTCCTGTATTTATCGCATCCTCAAGCCTGGGGATATGATAGTTGCTGATCTCGCTTACGTGGAGGAGTCCCTCCTTGCCCGGGAGCACCTCTACAAAGACGCCGAAATTCATCATCCTTGTGGCTGTCCCGACAAATGTCTCCCCCGCCTTGACTTCGCGGACGAGATCGTTGATTATCCTGACCGCTGCCTGAGCTGAATCATCGTTGACGGCTGCAATGTATACGCGTCCGCTGTCATCCACATCTATCTTTGCTCCTGTACGCTGTACTATCGAACGGATCATCTTGCCGCCGGGGCCTATGACTTCACGGATCTTTTCCGGATCGATGTTTATCGTAATTATCTTAGGCGCTGTCGATGAAAGTTCAACGCGAGGCGCAGAGATCGTCCCATCCATGATATCGAGTATCTGGAGCCTGCCTTTTTTGGCCTGTCCCAGCGCCTGCGTCAGTATATCCCTCGTTATGCCTCCGGCCTTGTTGTCCATCTGAAGTGCAGTCACTCCGTCCCTTGTGCCTGCGACCTTGAAGTCCATGTCGCCGTAATGATCTTCCAGACCCTGTATGTCGGTCAGTATCCCGAACTTTCCGTTGTCTGCGATAAGTCCCATAGCGATCCCGGCAACTGCCTTTCTGATAGGGACGCCTGCTGCCATCATCGAGAGGCTGCCGCTGCATACGCTTGCCATCGAGCTCGAGCCGTTTGATTCAAGAATATCGGATACCTGGCGGACCACATAGGGGAATTCCTCTTCGCTCGGGAATACGGCGCTAAGAGCTCTTTCTGCAAGTGCTCCGTGGCCGATCTCCCTGCGTCCGGGGCCGCGCATTGGCCTGACTTCACCCACAGAGTACGGCGGGAAATTGTAATGGAGGATAAACTTCTTGGGAGGCTCGTCAAGTTTCAGCCCGTCCAGGATTTGATCATCCGTGCCCATCATTCCGAGGGTCGTGACCCCCAGAGATTGTGTCTCGCCCCGTGTAAAGAGTGCCGATCCGTGGGTCATTGGGAGCACATCTGTCTCGCAGGTGATCTTCCTGAGTTCATCCATACTCCTGCCGTCGGATCTGCGCCTGTCGTCCAGAAGCAGTTTCCTGACGCACTTCTTGACCATCTCGTCCATTTTTGCCGCTATGTAGTTCGCTGAATCCGGATGGGACTCGGAGAAATACTCTTCCGCCCTCTTCTGTGCCTCTCCTATAGCTGCGCCGCGCGGCTGCTTTTCATGGATCTGAACAGCTGCGTAAATGTCATCATAGATTTCCTTCTCCATCCATTCATCTATCTCTGTGATAACTTCAGGTGCGGGCAGCTCCGCCTTCGGCTTTCCGACCTTGGCACAGACAGCATCAATGAAGTCAACTATCTTTCTGATGGCCTCATTTGCCAGTTCCATGGCATCGACAAGAAGCTCTTCCGAAACTTCCTTAGCTCCAGCCTCTACCATAGTCACACCGCCCCTGTGTCCTGAGACTACAAGATCCATTGTGCTTCGCGGCATGTCTGTCTCATCGGGATTAACTACAAGTTCCCCATCAATGCAGCCGATGCGCACCGCCCCTATCGGACCGTCCCAGGGAATGTCCGACATGGAAAGGGCAAGCGAGGCTCCGTTTATGGCCAGGATGCTGGCCGGGTTGGCCTGGTCGACAGACATGACTGTTGCGACGACATGGACATCGTTTCGCATCCACTCAGGGAAAAGCGAGCGGATCGAGCGGTCTATCATCCTCCCGCTCAGTATAGCGGTATCGGAGGGGCGTCCCTCTCTTTTGATGAATCCTCCGGGCACTTTTCCCGCAGAATAGAACCTCTCTTCGTAGTCTACAAGGAGAGGGAAGAAGTCTAGCCCCTGCCTTGCTTTTTCCGCAAGCACTGCAGTGACCAGCACTGCAGTCCTGCCGTGCCCCGCAAGAACTGCGGCATTCGCCTGTTTTGCAAGACGCCCTGTTTCAAAGGACATGGTCTTGCCGTATAATTCCAACTCAAATATCTCTTTCATTTTTTCTTTTCCTCCCGTTTTCTGTCTTCAACTGTTGAAGAATAGCACAAAATAACAAAAATGGCGAAGGTATTCACCCTCCGCCATGCATAAGTTGCCTGTTTTTTCAGTAACTTTACCAACCTGTGATCAGTGACGCAGTCCGAGGCGCTGGATAAGCGACTGATAACGGTTGAAATCACGGTCCTTTAGATACTGAAGAAGCTTGCGGCGCTTCCCTACCATGATGAGAAGACCGCGGCGGGAGTGGAAATCCTTCTTATGGATCCTCATGTGGTCTGTAAGCTCACGGATACGCGTCGTGAGGATGGCCACCTGCACCTCTGTGGAACCGGTGTCTGCCCCGTGTACTTTGAATTCTTCGATCAGCTGCTGTTTCTTTTCCTTGTCGATCATGTCGATCACTCCTGTCTGAGCCTGTTGCGCCCGATATTCCCAAAACTCAGGCCAACGTCGCTGTGCGCCGGTCCGTGTGAAGGGCAATGGAAATAATAGCAGAGAGTATCAGATATGACAAGCCGTCCCCGAAAGATCATTATAGCCTTAAACGTTTTTGCCTATGAGTCTTTTTTGCTCTCCCGCGACTCTGCCCTCTTCTTCATCCTCTTGTTGACAGCAGAACAGTAGACTGCAGCAAGCGGATTGTGCCCCAGGACTCTGTCCTTCACAGCAAGAGGGACCACATAGGTGTGTGAGTGCTTAATGAAGAGGGCATCATGACCTACGCATAGTCCAACAACAAGGTTCAGGTCTGTATTCTTTTCTTCAAGCATCCTCGCCTGCTCTATAGGGTTGCAGCTGACCGGCCCCACCCTGTCGCTTGTCGGAGCTCCCATATCGGATTTCGGGATACCGCACACCTTGCAGCAAACTGCCTCGATATCAAAGAAATCGGAAAGGTAGTCGGCAATTTTTGCGGCCTCTTCCTGCAATCCCACACAAAAAGCTAAGCCGAGCTTTTTATATCCCATCCTTGCGGCAAACTCCACCACTTCTTCTATCCTGTTGAGGTCGCCGTAGAACTCTGACTCTACCACGGCTGCGGTCTGCATCATCATTTTTTCGTGAGGGTCCGAGTAGAGTTCGATGCTGTTTCTGACTACGCATGGCTCCTCATCCCTGCACCTTTTGTCGCCGCAAAGATCACATCTCATTAAAATATTCCTCCATATCCTTTGGCAGGGGAGCCGTGAATTCCCTGTTCTTGATGTTTTCCGGAAGTCCCTCATCGTCAGGGAATACCAGTGAATATGCGTGGAGCAGCGGCCTTTTCGCTTTTTTCACGTCACCGCCGTATTTTATGTCTCCGATTATAGGATGTCCGACTGCGGCAAAATGGACCCTCGCCTGATGGGACCTTCCTGTAACAAGTTCAGCTTCGACTCCGCTCCAGCCGTTGCCGTAGGATATGCTTCTGTATCTGGTAAGAGCCTTCTGTCCGTCCGGGTCTATCCTTACGGTGTTCGAAGGGGGATCTTTGAGGACCGGCAGGTCTATCTCTCCCGACTCCTCTGTCCTGCCCTGAACAACGGCCAGATAGATCTTCCTGATCCTTCTCTCCCTTATCAGCTCCGAGAGGTGTCTCAGAGAAGGGCCGGTAAGGGCAACTATTACGGCACCCGATGTATTCCTGTCAAGGCGCTGTACAGTGGAGGGGCGAAAGTCGCTCCTTGTCCAGGCAAGTTCTGTCAGCACCCTTGTAATGAGGGAATCGCCCCCTTTTGTATCGGGTTGGGTGAGCAGTCCCGCAGGCTTGTTGATGATCCAGAGATATTCATCCCTGTATATCGTTTCCAAGCTGTTCCTGACCGGGATCCTGACATCCCGGTCCGCCGTCCTCTGATCGGGCATGGCGTCCTCCCATGGGACCTGGAGGAACTGTCCCTCTTCGACCCTTGTATCCGGTCTGACCTTCCGGGCATCCAGACGGACTTCCCCGGTCCGGATTGCCTTCATCACTGCCCCGAGGGGGACCCAGGGCCACATGCCCCTAAGGAGCCTGTCTATGCGTCTGCCGGACTGATCTGCCGTAACATAAAACTCTTTTGACATCGTTTTTCCTCTCTGTCGGAGTGTGCCCTGTACCTTGCCCGATCCGGAAACGGTACTGGCGCTACCTTTTCCAGAAACGGCGTCCCGTGGCTGCGTGCCACTGCGATATCGGCTGGTCGTCAGCAAGGTCTTTTACGGAGTCATTCCAGCAGAAGACCCTGAAATCGAGTTCGTCGGCCGCAGAAACTATCATGGCCTCGGGTGTGGCAGGGACAACAGGAGAACCGAACTCCCTCTGTCCGTGATGGCTCAGCAGAATATGAGCCAGCTGGAGCCTGATGGAGCTGTCAAGCTGTGCGCTCTCTGCAAGTTCCACAAACATTGAATACCCTATCGCTATATGGTCAAGAACAGCCCCTTCAAGGGTCATCTCCGGGATCGAACCCATCTTGTAGGATCCGAGTTTGCCGAGGTCGTGAAGGAGTCCGCCAGCTGTTACTATGTCGACGTCTATGTCATAGCCCGATGTCCTGAATGAAAGTGCCATCGCCCTGGCACACTCGGTAACTGACAGCGTATGCTCAAGAAGTCCGTTCGCGTACGCGTGGTGGTGGCTCACAGCTGCGGGCCAGTCACGGAACTGCTTCCATGTCTCGCCTTTATATACATATCTGATGAATTCCGCCACTTCCGCACGGCAGGAGGATACGAGCTCCTCATATCTTTTCAGAAGTTCCTCCAGTGCTATCGGCGATCTCGGGAGATACTGCGAAGGGGGAAACTTCTCCTGGTCCAGCAGAGTCAGCTTGTTGAAGTTGAACTGTATCTGCCCCCTGAATTCAGTTGTTTTGCCCTCCACTCCCATCGTACAGCCGGCAACATTCCTAAGCTTCCCGTCATCCAGCCTTTTTGCCGGAGAAGATGGGTCCAGTTCGGGATCAGACCTGTCAAACCAGACGGCATCCGACCATATCTTTGCCTCAAGCGTACCGGACTGGTCCGTCACAGCCATCTCGAAGTAGGGTTTTCCGTTTTTGTCATTTTTCTGAAAAAGCGAGGATACAACGAATATTGCCTTAAATGATGACCCAGAGGTCATTTTGCGGATATCTTGGCTGTTTTTCAGTGCAGATTGTGTTTCTGGCATATTTATCTTCCTTCCGGTGCATGTTTGCTTCGAAATTCCAATTTAATAATAGACGCTTAAGCCAACTATTGAAAGGGGCAATGCGTTGTTCGTACCGCTGATATATCATTTTTCTCAGTGACAATCTGCTTTTTTTGTGTATAATGACAATGCGGTCTCTTTCACAAGAAAGAGGCAATTATGTTATGTTAATATTTTTTGGAGGGATTTGCTATGAGTTCGGTAAACTGGAATGCAAGGCTTTCGGATATAGCCCTTAACGTCAAACCTTCACCCATCAGGGCTCTTATGAAATACACAAAGACCCCGGGCGTGATATCTTTTGCAGGAGGCAACCCCGACCCTGCTGTTTTCCCTGTAACTGAGTTTTCTGAAGCTTCTGCCATACTGGCCCGAGAAGGCAAAGATGTCCTTCAGTACGGGGCTACAGACGGTTATGCGCCGCTTAAGGAATACATCGCAAAATGGATGGCTCCGAGGATGGGCCGTGAGACAAAACCGGAAGAGATGCTGATCACAACGGGATCACAGGAAGGTATGGACCTTCTCTGCAGCGTTCTTCTGAACGACGGTGACACAATAATAGTAGAGGGTCCCACATACCCGGGAGCGATCCATGCAATGAGAAACCGCGGAGCCCGCTTCATCTCCGTCCCGTGCGATAAAGACGGCATGTGCGTTGATCTTCTTCCCGGCATTATCGAACAGGGGCGCAAGGACGGACACGTGATCAAGTTCATCTACACGATAGTGAACTTCCAGAACCCATCCGGATCCACCCTTTCTGAGGAGCGCAGGGCGAAGCTGCTTGATATCGCCGAGAAGTATGATCTTATAATCTTCGAGGACGACCCCTACGGACACCTGCGCTACACGGGGAACCACGTACCGACTATCTTCTCTATGGATAAAAAACAGAGCGGAAGAGTCGTCTACGCTTGCTCTTTCTCCAAGATACTGGCCCCGGGAACACGTGTGGCATGGATAGTCGGAGATCCCGAGCTTATGCAGAAACTCGTCATGATCAAGCAGGGTACGAACCTCTGCTCGAGCGTCGTAGCACAGGCACTGGTCTATGAATACTGCAGACTTGGACACCTTGACGGCTTCCTCCCCAAGATCATCGCCCACTATGCGAAGAAACGCGATGCCATGGAGGCCGGATTCAAGAAATACCTGCCGTCCAACACGATCTACAACACCCCGGAAGGCGGCTTCTTCTTCTGGCTGCAGGTCCCCGGAGTCGACTCGACAGCCCTCTTCATGAAGGCGATCGAGCATGGAGTCGCGTTCGTTACCGGTCCCTCCTTCTTCGTAGATGGTTCCGGACTTGATTTCATGCGCACCTGCTTCACATTCGCGCAGCCGGAAGAGCTCGAAGAGGGCGCAAAACGCCTCGGCGAAGCAATAAAGGCTCTTTAAATAAGCGTTCTGACAGCATAAACGGGGCGGCCTCTCTTAGGAGGCCGCTTTTTCCATGCTCCCGCGATGTTAAAGCAAACGGCCGTTGATACAACGATCGAAGGAAGATTATAATGGAGAGGCAAAGGGAGGCGGGACCATGGAGGACATCATCACCGCGATGGCTACAGCGTGGGGAGAGGGCGGCATCGCAGTCGTCAGGCTTTCAGGGGAAGGTTCAGTAGATATGGCCGACAAAATATTCGCGGGAAAGAAGAATCTGGCCGACCTGCCTGCGCGTTTCCTGACACTGGGGAAACTTCGCTCGGCTGAAGGCGATTTTTTTGACGAGGTGCTCGCTGTAAGGTTTGACAAAGGCGCAAGCTACACGGCAGAGGAGTGCGTGGAGTTTCACTGCCACGGAGGACTCCTGCCCGCACAGAAGTGCATCGAACAGCTGTGTTCTGCAGGTGCCAGGCTGGCACAGCCGGGGGAATTCACCCGCAGAGCCTTCGTAAACGGGAGGATAGACCTGCCCCAGGCTGAAGCGGTGCTCGGGATCATCCGTGCAGAGAGCGATGAAGCGCTTTACGCCTCATCAAGGACCCTTCAGGGGACCTTTGCAGAAAAGCTGAGTATACTGCTTGACAGAATGACCGGGCTTGCCGCATTTTTAGAGGTGGATCTGGATTTTCCCGAAGAGGACGATGGTTACATAGCAAGGGACGAATGCGAAAACCGCCTTGATGACCTGATCAGGGAAAGTGGGGCCATACTGGACGGCTGCCGTTCCGGACTGATCCTCCGAGAGGGCATAAGGACTGCCATAATAGGCCGGCCCAACGTT
>ENA-UOOH01000606-UOOH01000606.1-fermentation-metagenome-genome-assembly--contig:-NODE-606-length-40011-cov-9.606517_pt1 | contig 40011 bp, 29 predicted proteins | sample MGYA00245778_ERZ724025 | MGnify/ENA primary metagenome ERZ724025 (study PRJEB28704, sample SAMN03018313) | fermentation metagenome | biome: anthropogenic terrestrial biome; feature: soil; material...
TCTATTTTGCTTTTTAGTTTTCCTTTTTCTGTTTGAGACTTTTTCACACAGTCTGACGGGGTTGTTGACAACATCATGTTGTCAACAACCCCGTCCCCCTGACACTCGAAGCAAACCCTGGCCATTTTACTGGTCAGGGTTTTATTTTGGGGTAATTTAGCATTTCTAGACCAGCAAAGGCGTAAGGTGTTATTGAAGATATTCTTTTTAAGAGGTTATTTTTATGAAATTAAGTGAAATAATGAGTGATAATCTTATAGTTTTGACTCCAGGGCATACCATAAAGGAGGCCAGCCAGATATTCTTGGATCATCAGATAGATGGCGCACCGGTAGTCAATGAAAAAGGTGAAATGTTAGGCCTGCTAACCAAAAGCCATATTTACCGGGTGATGGCCCGGGGCGAAAAGCCGTCGACGCCGGTCCAAGAGATAATGAAACGGGGCCTTATCCTGGGTCATCCGGATGAGGAAGTAAGAGATCTCATTAAGACTAACGTAGGGCGGCTGCCAGTGATGGACCAAAATATTGTCGTCGGGATGGTTACCCGTACTGACCTGGCCCGAGCCTATTTTGACTCATTCAATTCCATTTCCAATGAATTCTCGACCATATTAAATTATATTCATAACTTAATTATTTCCATTGACAGAAACGGCAAAATTAATGTGTTAAACCGGGCCGCCGAGAAATTTCTGGGGCTAAAGAGTGCGGCAGTTCAGGGCCGGGATATCATGAAAATAATCCCCAATAGCGGGCTAATGGAAATCCTGGAAACGGGCTGCAGTAAACCTGCCCAAAAGATAGAATTAAATAACAGCACGTTTATCTCGAATCGTTCCCCAATCAAAAAACACGGTGAGCTTATTGGTGCGGTGGCAGTTCTGCAGGACATTTCCGAACTAGAAAGCATATCCAGGGAATTGGAAAATGTAAAAGAATTAAATGAAGAGATGGACGCTATAATAGAATCCTCCTATGATGGGCTTTATCTAACTGATGGGCAGGGAATTACCCTGCGGGTCAACGAAGCCTTTGAAAAACTAACTGGAGTTCAAAGCAGAGAAATGATAGGACGTAATGTTGAAGATTTAGTTGTCAGGGGAGTTGTTTCCGAATCGGTAAGTACCCTGGTATTAAAAGAACAGAGGCCGATAACAATAATGCAGAAGACCATAACCGGGAGGCTGGCGTTGACCACCGGAACCCCCATTTTTGATAGGAAAGGAAAAATATTCAGGGTAGTTTCCAATGTCAGGGAAATAACCGAGTTGATGTGGTTAAAACAACAACTGGAGCAAGCACAGGGATTAAGCAAACATTATGAATCCGAGCTGCGGGCCCTGCAAATGCAGTATTCAGGTTCGGAGAAACTCATAATCAATTCTCGCAAAATGAAAGATCTGCTGGATACAGTTATCCGCTTAGCTCAAGTTGATTCGACTGTATTAATAACCGGTGAATCAGGAACCGGCAAAGAACTTATTGCTGAGACGATACATAATAACAGCCTGCGGAAAAACGGACCATTTATAAAAATAAACTGTGGAGCCATATCCCACAATCTACTGGAAACAGAATTGTTCGGATATGATACCGGTGCCTTCACCGGGGCTAAAAAAGGTGGCAAGGCAGGTTATTTCGAGCTGGCCAATGGGGGTACTCTTCTATTGGACGAGATAAGCGAGCTGCCTTATAACTTACAGGTAAACCTACTGCGGGTAATCCAGAGCAAGGAACTTATCCGGGTAGGGGGAGAAAAAACAATACCTATCGACGTCCGCATTGTTGCAGCTACCAACCGCGATATACTTGGGCTGGTCGAAATAAATGAATTCCGTGAAGACCTCTACTACCGGTTGAATGTAGTTCCGGTTGAGGTTCCGCCTTTAAGGGAAAGAAAAGAAGAGATTCCGGTTCTGGCAGCCCATTTTGTCCAAGTATTTAATAAAAAGTATAAAATGGAGAAACAATTAACTACCGATGTGATTGATATTCTTATGGAATATGATTGGCCCGGCAATGTCAGAGAGCTGGAGAACATTATGGAGAGACTGGTGGTCACCATACCAGGAAATATCCTGTCCCATGAAGACCTTCCCTTACATCTTAAGAATAATGCCGCCAATAAGCAAGAAAATCCCAAAATATCGCTCTCAGGAATCATGCCGCTTCGGGAAGCAGTTGAAGTTGTAGAAAAGCAGCTGCTGGAAAAGGCCTATTCTCGTCATAAGGTTACGCGGGAGGTGGCCAAACAATTGGAAGTAGATCCGTCTACAGTTCTAAGGAAAGCTGCCAAATATGGAATATCTCCCGGTGATGGTACTAAGTAGAGTGAATTCGGAGTAATTATAAGCTGCCGCCCCTAGGTTAATTTAAAGAAATAACTAAAAATGAGGATTTTGCATAATTCAAAAATCAGTGAAGGTGACCTCAGAAAACACAGTATATAGTATTCTCATTTTTTTGCACCCATCATATATTGAACGACTTTTTTACGAAAGTTAATTATACAAAAGTCTTAAAAATAAAATAAAAACAGTAATTGACCTATAAAAGGGTCTTTTTTTATTGCCTGCAGAGTGTATTCGCATTAGCAGTCTGCAAAAATGCCAGGAGTTTGTAAAATAAACACTGCAAAATTACCTGTAAACAATCAGCAGAATAACTAGTACTTGACTTCACAATGCCATCATATTGGGAATTTGTATAAATCTATGGCCAAAGAACTGCACAATTGCAGTGCGCTGCCCCAAAATTGCGGTGGGCACAGGCAATAATGCGCTGGCAAAACGCAATGGACAGGATAAGAAGAATCAACCATATGCCTGGGAAATAGGGCTTTATAACCCTGGCACATTACTTGCGAATGATAGATGCAGAGAGATATTTAACCTCTTACATTACAGTCCCGGTTAACGATAGGGGGTGAGCGCAGCCATTGAGAATGGCTCAAGTGCTAAACCGAATTATTTGCCAGAAACCTATTCTCGGCAACGAAGGAGGAGAATTTATGGAAAGGATTTTACCTTTTAGTGATGAGCACAAAATGTTTCAAGAAGCTTTTTCGAAATTCGTGGCTTCTGAAATGGTGCCCTATTACAATGAGTGGGAGGACAATGCCATAGTCTCACGGGAAGTCTTCGAAAAAATGGGAGCTTTAGGTTTCCTATGTCCATGGGTAGATGAAAAATATGGTGGCGCAGGAGCAGATTTTCTCTATTCAGTTATGGTTGCTGAAGAAATTGCCCGGCAGGGATGCAGGGGCGTCTTTGCATGGCTGCATAGTGATATCGTAGCTCCCTATATAGGCACCTATGGTACCGAGCAACAAAAATCCAGGTGGCTGCCCGGAGTTACCAGCGGAGAGAAAATCTTGGCAGTTGCTATGACGGAGCCGGGAGCTGGATCTGATCTGGCTGCCATGCGTACTCGGGCGATAAAAGACGGTAATGATTATGTAATTAACGGCTCCAAAACCTTTATTTCCAATGGAGTATTAGCGGATCTGGCGATTGTGGCCGCCAAAACTGATCCAAGTGCCGGAGCCAAGGGCATAACCCTTTTTGTGGTGGAATATGGCACCCCTGGTTTTGAAAAAGGCAAGCAAATACCAAAAGTAGGATTACACGCCCAGGACACCGCGGAAATGTTTTTCGAAGACTGCCGCGTACCTGCGGATAATATTTTGGGCGGGGAAGGAAAAGGATTTAAATGCTTGATGGAGAAACTGCAGCAAGAGAGAATTATGGTTTCTCTGGTGGCTCAGGCATCGGCTGAACGATGTTTGAAATTAACGCTTGACTATGTAAAAGACAGAATAATATTTGGCCAGCCGTTAAGTAAATTTCAGAATACCCAGTTTACCCTGGCGGAGATAGCCAGCGAACTTCAGGTTGGAAGAAGTTTTATCGACCAGCTGGTTTTGCAGCACATGGCCGGTAAAAACGTGGTTCAGGAAGTAAGTATGGCCAAATATTGGATCTGTGAGATGGAAAACCGGGTGGCATCAAGATGTTTGCAATTATTTGGCGGTTATGGCTACTGCAAGGAGTATGAAATTTCCAGGATGTGGACGGATGCAAGAATTCAGACCATATATGCAGGTACATCCGAAGTAATGAAATTGGTTATTAGTCGAGGCTTGGGACTCTAGTTTATCAGGAAGGAGCAATAGACCATGAAGATAGAGGGAAAAACTGCCATCATCACCGGTGGCGCTTCAGGACTGGGAGAAGCTGTATCCCGAAGGCTAGCTCTATTAGGAGCCAAGGTGGTGCTGCTGGACTTAAATGAAGTTCGGGGTAATGCTCTGGCAAACGAACTGGGCGATAATGTCGCTTTCATAAAGACAGATATATGCAGCACTGAAGAAATCAAGCAAGCCATTGATTTTGCGAAGGATAAGTTCGGGCAGATCGACATCGTTGTGAACTGTGCGGGGATATCTTCTGGTATAAAAACTGCCAGTAAGAAAGGACCGCATGATCTGGACTACTTTAAAAAGGTTATTAATATCAACCTGGTGGGAGTCTTTGATGTAATACGTCAGGCTGCTTATCAAATGCTGCAAAATGACCCTAATGATGAAGGTGGAAGAGGAGTCATGATCAATACCGCATCAGTGGCAGCTTTTGATGGTCAGATCGGGCAGGTGGCTTACTCGGCCAGCAAGGCAGCCTTGGTGGGGATGACACTGCCAGTGGCTCGTGACCTTTCTGGCGACGGCATCAGAATGTGCACTATCGCTCCCGGACTCTTTAACACACCAATGATGCAAGCACTTCCTGAACAGGTTCGAATAGATCTTGCCAAAACAGTTCCCTTTCCGCAAAAGTTAGGCGACCCTGATGAATTTGCCATGTTGGCTCAGCAGATTATTGAGAACCCCATGTTAAACGGTGAAACTATTCGCCTGGATGGGGCCATTCGTATGACCCCCCGATAGGTTAGGCATCATTAAGGTGCGTAAAAGGAGGAGTAAACATGAGAAAAGTTGCTGTGTTAGGTGGAGGGCATAGTAAATTCTGTTTTAACTCGCCCAAAACATCAGTAGAGATGTTATCCGAGGTAGCTATAGATGCCATTATGGAATCAAACCTAAAACCCCAAGATATTCAAGCCATAAATGTCGGCAATGTTCTGGGAGACTTTTCCGAAGGGCAGGGAATGGTACAGTCGTTCTTTGCCAACGACATTGGCTGTTTTAATGTTCCCGCCACCAGGTTTGAGGGGGCCTGTGCGTCAGGAAGCCTGGCTTTAAGGGATGCTTTCATATGGGTAGCTTCGGGCTACTATGACATTGTACTCGTAGGTGGTGTGGAAAGAGCCACGGCCATGGGGACAGCTTTAGCCACACGCACATTTGCAATGTTTGGAGACAGCCGTTACGAGTTTCCATCTGGCTTTACCTTCCCCGCTGCCTTCGCCTTACTGGCCCATCTTTATGCTGATAAATATGGAATACCCCTGGAGCGGCTTAAAGAACAAATGGCAACGGTATCAGTTCAATCTCATGAATATGGTATGAAGAATCCTAATGCTCAGATTCATAAGCTTATCACCAAAGAGGATGTGCTTAATAGTTTCATGGTGACCACACCCATACAATTACAGGATGCCTGTCCGTTCACGGACGGAGCAGCTGCCATCATCCTGGCTTCTGAAGACGTGGCGAAAAAATTCACCAATAAACCAGTCTATATCACCGGAATCGGTCAGGCCTCCTCCGGCAAATTAAGTTCTCAGTATAAGTACCTGCCCAGGCTTCGGGCCAGAGAATTAGCGTCAGAACAGGCCTATAAAATGGCCGGGTTAACTCCGCAGGACATAGATGTATGCGAACTGCATGACTGCTTTAGCATGGCGGCCATAATTGCAGCTGAAGGATTAGGGTTCTTCGAATTTGGTACGGCCGGAGAAGCCTGGGAAAAGGGTGAAACCAGACTGGGAGGCAAGATTCCCATTAATATCTCCGGGGGACTGAAATCCAAGGGCCATCCTATCGGAGCTACGGGAATATCCCAGGCCTATGAACTAACCCATCAGTTACGCGGCCAAATGGCAGACCAGGGCAGACAGGTCGATGGTGCCAAATATGGGCTTATGGATACGCTGGGTGGAGATGGAGTGCTGGTTAGCATCATCTTCTCCGCAGTATAAAGGAGGTTTTAACATGGAGTATAAGCTTATTTTTAAAGACTATAGCAAAGCCCTGAAAAAGGATAAATTACTGGGACTGAAGTGTAATGATTGTGGGACGATTACTTGTCCGCCCATGATGGTTTGCCATAACTGTACCAGCATCAATCAAGAAATAGTCGAACTAGCCGGTAACGGAAAAATTGTTACTTTTACCACCTCCTATATTAATTCTGAGGGGCGCGAGGGTGAGATTCCTATTACCATTGTAATGGTTGAACTTGATGAAGGGCCCTGGATAATGGGGAATCTAATTGATATTGATCCTAGAACTATCAGCATGAATCTTATCGGCAAAAGGGTCAAACTGGGGCACAAAGTATTCCCCGGAGATAAATTCTCCGCCGGAGATGCTGCCCGGCCGGTATTTAGCTTTTCCGCCTGATTGACGTAATAGGGATGACTCGGAAAGGGGAGAAACTAATATGTTAAAGAAGGAGTATCAAAAAAAGCTGATATCCATCGAGGAAGCGGCCAAAACTGTTCAATCAGGCGATGTTATCGGGGCTGGCCTGGCTATTGGATCCTGCTCGCCCGACATGTTCAACGCCATACTGGATCGATATGAAGAATTAGAGGATGTAAGAATATTAGATACTATTGGGCTGCGCCCCTGTAAATTATATGATCCGGAATTCATGTTTAAAATTGATGGTCATATTAATTATATGCCAGCTTTCAGTATTGCTACCGGCAGGAGGATGAATAATGCCAAGCAGGCTGATTTTTACCCGGTAATGAGTATGGACCTAGCCGATAAGGTTTGGCATAAATCGGATGTATTCATTGCTATGGTCACTCCACCTAACGAGAATGGCTATGTAAATCTCGGCCTTACCAATTTCTATACCATGGATACCATTCGGGAAGGTAGAGCATCCGGAAAACAACGCGTTACCATAGGGGAAGTAAATGATCAGATGCCGATAATCTACGGAAATAACTGGATGCATATTTCGGAATTCGATTACTTCGTGGAAAACTCAACCCCAATCCCCACCTTTGGCAGAGGTAATCCTACAGAAGTGGAAAAAAGGATAGCTGCCTATGTGCTGGATTTGATCAATGATGGAGATACTATTCAAATGGGCATAGGCGGTATCCCGGAGGCGGTCGTCAGCGGTTTGGAGGGAAAGAAAGACCTGGGAGTAGTAACGGAAATGTTCCCTATTGGTCTGCCCCAACTGGTGGCTAAAGGCATCATTACTAATAACCGCAAGCCATTTCATAAAGGAGTCACAGTGGCTACCTTTTGTATGGGAGACGAAGAAATGTATAAATACGTGAAGGAAAATCCAGCCTGCGAATTTTATCCTTCCTCATATACCAATGACCCGGCATTCATCGCCCAGCACCCCAATATGGTAGCCATGAATATGGCCTTAATGGTCGACCTGAGCGGACAAATCAATTCCGAGGGATTGGGTCACACTCAGATCAGCGGTTCGGGTGGGCAGTTTGATTTTATGATTGGTTCCTTCTGGTCAAACGGAGGGAAGGGGATTACTCTGGTGAGTTCTGCCCGAGCAATGCCAGATGGTTCGCTGTCTTCATCCATAGTCCCTGAGTTGCCTTTAGGGTCACCGGTTACCGTTCCCCGAACGTATGCCCAGTATGTAGTTACCGAATATGGTGTAGCTAACCTGAGATATAAATCCAGGACAGAGCGTGCCAAGGAACTAATTGCCGTAGCGCATCCAGACTTGCGTGGGGAACTGCGTGCGAAAATGAAAAAGAATTTCTACCCATTTGCCAGTATGAAATAGAAAGGCCAGTACTCCAATAGCTATTTCGCTTTCGGAAAAATGATATAAGCCCCCTGTTAGGTGCAAATCTGCCAGGGGGGGTTTTATTGTCCATCAGACTAAAAAGTCAACATAGATCTGACTGCCCGGTTCGTACATATGTTTGAGAGTAAGCGGCGAAACCAAATTCCAAATTATACCTCATTGAAACTGTTCTACAATACAGTTCATCCGATACAAATAAAGTAGGGGTACTTGCAAACAATTGGGATTAGGTGCAAAAGCACCACAAAGGGGGAGTGAATGTGGAACTGATGGCAGAGTACAAAAGCAAGCTGGTGTCGGCAGATGAGGCAGTAAAGGTAATCAAATCAGGCAATTGGATTGAATACGGATCATTTGCGGGTCGGGTCAGGGATCTTGATGAAGCCCTGGCCAAAAGAAAAGACGAGTTAAAAGACGTAAAAATATGGACAACGGTCAATCCCTATCCTTCTCAAGTAAATATTGTAGATCCCACGGGAGAATCATTCGTATGGCACACATGGCATGCTTCTGGCGGCGACAGAAATATTGCCAAAGCCGGGAAACCAGTCTATTATTCGTCCATCAAGTATTCTGAAGTGCCACGTTACGTACGGGAAAGAATAGAACCTCTTGATGTGGCCATGATTCAGGTATGTCCTATGGATAAACACGGGTATTTCAATTTTGGGCCGCAGGTCAGTTTTACCAGGGCAATTTGCGACCGGGCCAAAGTCATTATCGTCGAAGTCAATGAAAAACAGCCGCAGTGTCTCGGGGGTTACGAAGAATCTGTGCATTTATCGGAGGTTGACTATATTGTGGAAGGCAGCAACCAACCTATGCCCCAGGTCGGTGCTCCGCCTTCCAGCGAGGCGGATAATAAGGTAGCGGAATTGATCCTGGAAGAAATCAGCGATGGCTGCTGCATCCAGCTGGGTATCGGGGGGATGCCCAATGCCATCGGCATGGCCATTGCCGCATCTGACTTGCAAGACCTGGGCTGCCATACCGAGATGCTGGTCGATGCTTATGTGCACATGTCTGAGGCTGGTAAATTGACCGGGAAGTACAAGGGGGTCGATCCGGGTAAAATGGTCTATACATTCGCCCTGGGAACCCAGATACTCTATGATTTCATTGATCAAAATCCCAAGTGTGCCGCTTACCCGGTTAACTACACCAATAAACCCTCAATCGCAGCAATGAACGACAAACTCATTACCATCAACAATGCAATAGAAATTGACATCTACGGGCAGGTGAATTCTGAAACTTACGGAACCAGGCATATTAGCGGAACCGGAGGCCAATTGGATTTTGTCCTGGCTGGTTGGGATTCCAGGGGCGGCAAATCCTTTATTTGTATGCCATCTGCCAATATAGGCAAAGACGGCAAAATACAGACCAGAATTGTTCCCACCTTAGCGACGGGAGGAATTGTAACGGATCCCCGGTCAGTTGCGGATTATGTAGTAACCGAATACGGTAAATATGCAATGAAAGGCATGTCAGTATGGCAACGGGCCGAAGGGCTAATCAACATTGCTCATCCAGAGGTAAGAGATGATCTGATCAAGGCGGCAGAGGCTCAGGGCATCTGGCGGAAAGTAAATAGGATCAACTAACTCTATGCGACGGTAGATTGTTAAGAAGGAATAATCAAGATACAACCGCTTTGAGGTGAAAAACCTGAAAGCGGTTTGTGGTTTATGGATTATAATAGCCCTAAGGGGGCAGCAGGTAAAATGAATCTAAAAGAACAAGCAATACGGCTGCCTCGCATTACTGGACCGAGTAATGCGAGGCAGCTGTTATGTTTTGGAATAAAAATTTAATAATAAGAGGAAACAGTATCCATAACAGCGAATAAACGCTATTTTAGGGTCTGGTTCAAGGTATACTGCCGGGTCTTATGCACACTATTGGAGGAAGCTCTAGGGCGCTTGGAAAAGGCGCTCAGGGGATAGGAGGAATAAGCATTTGAGTATAATAGATATGAAAAACTGGGGACTAAACGATAGATTGCGCGCTGAGTCCGCCTTATATGAAGGACTTTATGTGGGCAGAGTTCTTTCCCAATCCAAAGAGCTCTACCGGGTGATCTGCGAAAAGGGCGAGTTGACCGCCGAGGTGTCAGGTAAATTTCGTTATGAGGTAAACACATTGTCCGACTATCCGGCGGTAGGTGATTTTGTGATGCTGGATAGAAATACCGATAACGATGGTCATGCGATTATTCACCAGGTGCTAACCAGAAAAAGTGTATTTATCAGAAAAGCCGCTGGAACCGCCCATGATGAACAAGTAGTAGCCAGTAATATTGATATGGTTTTTATCTGCATGTCATTAAACAACGACTTCAACATTCGCCGGCTGGAGCGCTATCTGGCTATTGCCTGGGACAGCGGCGCCATACCGGTAATTGTGTTGACCAAGTTCGACCTGTGTGAGGATATCGAGGCCAGGCTAAATCAGATCAGAGCAGTGGCCCTGGGTGTTGATGTGGTTATTACCTCCAGCCTGAGTGAAGATGGCTGCTCTGCCATCATAGACTATATAAAACCCGGACAAACAATAGCCTTCATTGGATCATCCGGGGTGGGAAAATCCACTTTGATTAATCGTCTTGTCGGGGAAGATATCCTGGTTACCCACGAGCTCCGCAAAGATGATAAAGGCCGCCATACCACCACCCGGCGAGAACTTATATTATTGCCCACCGGGGGAATGGTAATTGACACTCCCGGTATGCGGGAAATAGGTGTTGAAAGCGCCGACCTGGCTAAAGCCTTTGCAGATATTGATGAGCTGTCCTTAAAATGCAAATTCAAGGATTGCACCCATACCAGGGAGCCTTACTGCGCAGTGCGAGCAGCCATCGCAGACGGCATCCTCCCCGAAGATAGATTGGGAAGCTATAAAAAACTGAAAAAGGAAGCCAAATATGAAGGATTGAATTCCCGGCAGATAGAGACGGCCAAGATAACTGAGATGTTTGCGGAGGTGGGCGGTATGAAGAACGCCCGCAAATTAATCAAGGAAAAGAAGCGCAATAGGTAAAAATGAGGGTACCCTGTCACCCAATTATTTACCTATTAAATAGGGCTACCTCGCGTTATTGTAACGAGTAATGCGAGGCTTTGTTATGTAGAATGGTAATTATCAGACAAATAAGAGGAAATAGTATCCATAATAGCGAATATACTCTATTTTAGGGAACGGCAGTGAATATTCAATAAGGGGTTTCATCTTATGTTATCCTTTGGCATCTATGAACAAGTCATAAATCAAATAATCAGACAACACCTGGGCCAGTTAGAAAACGAACTGGTCAAAATTGTGACTGGACCTATAGATTCGGCAGAGTCATCCAAGATTTTGGCTGAATATTTTGGGCTGCTCTTGAGGAGAGTATTAGACTATATTGAGGGCGAGGACGAGGCGGTCGAAAACCGAATTAGCTTATGTAACCGTTTGATTGAATACATAGCTGCGGCCATGGACAATGGTGAACTGGGATTTAGGCATGGCAGTGAAATCGCCCCCCTGGTCAGAAATTATCTAATCCACCAAAATGCCCAGCTGCTCTTAGCCCTGGTAGATAAACAAAAGACAATCGTGCGGCCGGATACCTCACTGGCGGAAAATGCACTTTTTACCGGAGCAATTCATGAACCCAGCATGGTTTCCGAGTTAAAAAAGGAAATCCAGACCTGTGATCGCATCGAATTCCTGGTTTCTTTCATTAAGTGGAGCGGTCTGCGACTACTTCTGGAGGACTTAAAGGAATTTACCATGCGAGGCGGAAGCCTGCGGGTCATAACCACCTCCTACCTGGGGGCTACTGATTTCAAAGCGGTGGAAAAACTCAGCAGCCTGCCCAATACCGAGATTCGCATTTCCTATGATACGAAACGTACCCGCTTGCATGCTAAAACATATGTTTTCTGGCGTGAAAGCGGTTTTAGCTCAGCCTATATTGGTTCATCAAATATTTCCGAATCAGCCATGACCAGCGGATTGGAATGGAATATCAAGCTGAGTGAATACGATTCAGTAGATATTTTAAAGAAAATTGAAGCTACCTTTGAATCCTATTGGCATAGTCATGAATTTATCAAATTTATACCCGAGCTAGATGCAGATAAACTTCGCCAGGCTCTGAAATCGGAACGTTATAGCACTCAGGATGAAAACACGAAATTTACCTTTAATTTTGATATTACCCCCTACTATTTTCAACAAGAGATTTTAGATAAGCTTAAGGCCGAGCGAGAAATTCATGATTCATATAAAAACTTGGTGGTAGCAGCTACAGGAACGGGCAAGACGGTGGTGGCTGCTTTTGATTATCGCCGGTTTTGCCAGGATAACCCGGGCAAAATTAACCGGTTGCTTTTTGTGGCCCACCGCAAAGAAATACTTCAACAAAGCCGCGCTTGTTTTCAGGCTATTTTAAAAGACTACAATTTTGGTGATTTGATGGTGGGAGGAAGTCATCCTGAACAACTGGACCACCTATTTGTCTCGATTCAATCCCTCAATTCCAAGGAACTGACGGCTATAACTGGGCCCGACTATTATGATTTCATTATCATCGATGAATTCCACCATGCGGCCGCACCATCCTATGATGAATTGCTGTCCTACTACCAACCCCAAATACTGTTGGGTTTAACGGCCACCCCGGAAAGAGCGGACGGTCAAGATGTATTTAAACATTTCAACGGCCGAATCGCCGCCGAACTGCGCCTGCAGGAAGCGATTGAACGCAAGCTGCTCAGTCCCTTTCATTACTTTGGAGTGACCGATCCGGTCAGTCTCAGGAATGTACGCTGGGAAAGGGGTAAATACGAACAGGCCCAGTTGGACAATTTGTATGTTTTTGAAGCGGCCCAGGCTGAACGGCGCGTCGATAACATCATTCAAGCCATTGACCGTTACTGTGGGGAGCGACGGGATATTGTGGGGCTAGGGTTTTGTGTATCCCAACACCATGCGGTCTATATGGCTGAACAGTTTAATAAAGCGGGCATTCCATCTGCATATTTAACAGCGGAATCAGAAGAAGCTGTACGCAGCACGGTCAAACAGCGCTTGGTTAACAAAGAAATCAACTTTATATTTGTAGTCGATCTCTATAATGAAGGTGTTGATATTCCAGAAATCAATACGGTAATGTTCTTGCGCCCCACCGAGAGTCTAACCGTATACATTCAACAACTGGGACGCGGCTTAAGGCTTTGTGAAGGCAAAGAAGCCCTGACAGTACTTGACTTTGTGGGACAGGCCAACAGCAAGTTTAACTTTGCGGAACGGTATCGGGCTTTGCTGGGGCGGACGCGACGGACCGTGGAATATGAATTTGAACATGGTTTCATTCATTTACCCAGGGGTTGTTCAATCCAAATGGAGCGCCAGGCCCAGAAATACGTTTTGGAGAATATCCGCAATACCATTAATAATAAGCGCAACCTTAAGCTGAAAATAAAAGACTATTTTCTAACTTATCCGACTATGAATGTTAAAGTATTTTTTGAGAACTACCATGTAAATCCGCGCGATGTGTATTCTAAAAAATGTACCATAAGCTCACTGGCAGCCGAGACCGGTGGATTGGATACTGTTCATGATCAAGCATATGAAAAGCTGATAGCTAATGGGTTCCTGAGGTTAGCAGCCGCAAATTCCCGACGGTGGATCAAATTTTTATTGCATATCCTACCAGAAATTAAATCGAAGCAAGGCGTTGCTGATCTAAGCCTATCCAATGTTGAACGTACCATGCTCACCATGTTGCATTACACCATCTGGCTCAAAGGCTTGGACGATTTAGAGCAAAAGTTTAGGAGTATTGAAGCAGCCATCTACGCGGTTATCAAAGATAAGGCGGTTTATAACGAATTGATGGGTTTGTTAGAGTATCAGTACAGCTGCATAGAATTTGTAGATAAACCGTTGGATTTAGATTTTGCATGTCCTCTCGACCTTTACTGCAGTTATACTCTGGACCAGATATTGGTGGCTTTAGGCCGGCACACAGAAAAGAAACGCAAGCATTTTCAAGAAGGGGTCTTATATCTCAAGGAAAGAGAGCTCGATGTGTTTTTTGTAACGCTAAATAAATCCGACAAAGATTATTCGCCTTCAACCATGTACCGCGATTATGCCATAGATGAAGAGCAGTTTCACTGGCAGTCGCAGAGTATAACCAGGGTTGATTCAATTACCGGGCAAAGATACATAAACCAGCCTAGCAATGGAAATAAGGTGCTAATTTTCGTGCGTGATTATAAGAAAATCGGGTCGGCAGCTGCACCTTATACATGCCTGGGATTGGCGGACTATATGAGCCATTACGGGTCGGCCCCCATTAGTATAGTATGGAAAATGCGCCAATCGATGCCGGGGTTTGTGTTGAAGGAAGCGGCCACGGTATAGGAAGAATAGATTTGACTTTAAGGTGGTAATAAGAATGGAAGCTAACAACTGTCCCTTCTGCAATCCAATCAATATAGTCCTGCAAAATAATCTGGCCGTGGCGATTTATGATCGCTACCCAGTTACGCCTGGTCACCTTTTAATCATTCCCCAGCGGCATGTAGAAAATTATTTTGCTACCACCCTGGAGGAACGGCAGGCTATTAATGATTTGCTAGAAGACGGTAAACGGCTGCTGGAACTAAAATACCATCCTGACGGCTATAATGTGGGAGTGAACTGCGGGGAAGCGGCGGGGCAGACAGTTATGCACGTTCATATCCATCTAATACCTCGGTACATTGGTGATATAGACAACCCGCGGGGCGGCGTCCGGGGTGTGATACCGGAGAAGAGGATTTATTAGTCCAACCATTTCGTAGTTGGGCAGGGGAGATGACTTGTTTGGATATTGTTGATTATCAAACACTAGCCGCGGTTGACAGGGCCACGGCTGCTGAAGATGCATACTGTTCGTATAGGGAATCATGCTTTGCATTGTACCTCGTTTCGGTTTTAAGCCATATCTTTTGGCTAAGGGGGGTGAACGAGGGTTTTATTATGTCTATCTTCTTACTGCTCGGCATTATAATCTATGAGCTCATCAGAACGAATTATGCTATTTTTCCCATCATAATGAGCATATCCCGTTCGGATAGTATGCAGTAATTCAAATACCTTGGCAGGGCATTGTCAACATTTGGAGAAATATAAAATAATGGGGCATTTTACCAATCTGTTATTAGTAAATTGGATTTGATTTTGGATTGAACTATATCGCCGAAATAGAATAGCAAAAGGAGTAGACGTCTGATGGATTTTCATAAAAGTGAAATTGCGGGTTTCATTAAGAAAAGCAAGAAAAGTTCTAAATTGAACAAGACTGAGACTGGTGAAGTTATTTTACTTTTGGGTGCAATGCTCAATGAGGACACTTCTTCTGTTAAGGAAGTTATTAATGCACTAAATGAATTACATTATGCGGTAACAAGAGAGTTTTTTAAAACCGTTTTCCCAACTCTTGATAAAAGAGTTAAAGATGATATTGTTTCTGCATTTTTGCATTCCGAAAAAATTATTAAGAATGCAAAAAACTTTGGTATGAATAGAAAGATTCAAGTAGTCAACGCTCTTTTACAGATTAATGAAAACGACGAATGTTTGCATACCATCTTGAAGGTTTGTGCCAAACAGACTTATGGTAAAGATGGTGGGCAAAAGGCCGGCGAATTGCTTTCGAAAATATGTTTTGAAGATACGAAAGATAAAGTGATTATTTTAGATTATTCAACATGGAAGGAAAATGAGTTGCGGAGTCTTTCATCTTGGATTGGTAATGCCATTGCTGGAACGAGTGATAATACAGTTATTGCTGCATATAATGCTTTTCTGGAAAAATATAACCTACCTAAAAGCAAAAGGCCAGAAGTCGAAAATGATATGCTTCCAAAAAACAGTGAAAGAATGATTAAACCAAGCCCGAAGGCAAAGACAAATAATGCCAAAACCAGTATGCACCTTGAAGAAAAAATTATTGAGCTGTTTAATGACCTTCAATACGAAGCAAGAAAACTAATAAATGAGCGGATGAGACTGACAAAAGATATTGATGAAGCAAAAGACCAACTGGAGCAGATCAATAAAGAAAAAGCAGATTTGTCCATGCAACTTTCTGAAGAGCATAGCAGAAATGAGCTGTTGCAAAGAGAAATCAGATTGAAAGAACAACAACTAAGCGATGCCGAAAATAGAATTTCGGATATAAATAACCGATTAAGAAATTCATTTCATGCTGATAAATCACAACAAAACCAGGAATTAATGTCGCTAAAAAACAACATTGTAAAGCGTTTAAAGCTTGAATACGAGGATTTTAGTAAAATTTCATCAAAAGAGCCAGCCATGCAATATTACGAAGCACTAAAAATTATTATTGAGAATATATTTGATACACTCCGTAGAAATGGAATTGTCGTAACTAAAGAAAGTGAGAGGTAACCATGAAAAGTTATTTTGGTATCGATTTCGGAACTACAAATACAGCGGTTGCACGCCTTCTTGTGGATAATGATTATGGAACCAAAATAGTTAATATTAGTGAAAACGGGTTGCCGTTCTCATCTATGATTGCAATTAATAAAAAGGATGGAAAAGTCTTGTGTGGACGACAAGTAAAAATAAAAAGGCAGCAACTATCTCGAGATTATTACATTTTTTCGTCATTCAAGTCCGAATTAGATTCCGATAAGGTATTTAATATTGCGGGTAAAATATTTACTGCAACCGATATTGTAGCATTATTTTTGAAAAGCATTAAGAATTATATTAATTCTAATACGGGACTTGATATTGAAGAAGCTACATTTGCAATTCCAATTGACTTCACTCCTATTCAACGCAGGGAATTAAAAAAAGCTTCCCTCGCAGCAGGGATTAAAGTAAATAAGTTTATTAGCGAATCAACAGCTGCATATATGCAGAATATTGCTGCACTTAAAGGGATGTCAACTATTGCAGTGTTTGACTGGGGAGGAGGAACCCTTGATATCAGTATTCTTGAAATAGAAAAAGGTGTTCTATCGGAACTTGCTGTTCATGGCAAAAGGCTTGGCGGGGACCATATTGATAAGATGTTAGCCAAGAAAGTGCATGCCGACGTTGCTGCTAAGAGTAATATTGGGGATTATGAAGATATGCCCGATAAAGAAAAAGACGATATTATTGCAAAATGCGAAGGGTTAAAAATCGACCTATCAAGCGACGATTTTTCTAGATTTCAATTAATTGATTACGGTATGCCAGGTAGTGTACAAGTCGGATTAGAAATTGAGAGATTCAAGGAAATTATACAACCGCAAATTGGTGAAGCTCTTGAAACATTGTGCGAAGCAATTAAAAAAGCAAAAATTTCAGTAGCTCAACTTGATGCCATATTAATGGTTGGTGGTAGTTGTGAAATGATACCAATTCAGGAAATAATGACTGAACTATTTGAAAGAAAAAACATAAAAATTATTTACCCAGAAAATATGCAATGGTCAGTCGCGGTTGGTGCTGCTATGATTGGCACATCAAATACTGAATATAGATTAAGTCATAGTGTGGGCGTATTGTTATCAGATGATTCGTTCTTTCCTATTATTAAAAAGCATACTGCTGTTCCATGTGAAATTAATGAGCTTAGATTTGGAGTTGTCGAGGAAACGACGGATGCACATTTTATAATTACAGATGAAAATTCAAATAAGCTGGAAGTTGTAAATGTTCCTGTTAAGGGATTTACTGCGGAAGGAATATCACTAAATGCGGACATTGATAATGATATGATTGCCAATATTACAATTCAAAGTAGTCATATGGGGTATAAACAAAAAATTGAGATTAATAAATTGGGATTTTATTATGATTTAAATGAAATAAGAAAATATAAAGAAACTGGAATGTCAGGCAAGATAGCTAGTTTTCCAAGCAGGGATCCCAAAACTTGTTCTTATATTGGTTGCAGAGATAAAGCAACACGTGGCGGCTATTGTGACTATCATTATTCATACGAATATGCTGACTCTAAGTAAGAATAATTAGGAGGCGATGATGAGTATTCAATCTAATATTGCCATAAAAAGTAATATATATGTGAATAGAACAAATTCGCAATCTGACAAGGATTTTCTTCGTCAAGTGCGTGGTTATGAAGCACTGAGGTCGCTTAACAAAATACGGGGTGTGATGGCTGCGTGGAAATTCACTGAAGCACAAAAAGAGGAACTTGATAATGGCCCACCTAATTGTTCATTAGACAATAGTGGTGATAAGGCGTGGGGTTTAATACTAGAAAATGGTTTTCCGATTTTTGTTTGTAAATGTGAAAAAACTGAATGTCAAGGTTGGGGAGTCCACAAAGGCTATTCTGAATGCTCAAATTATAGAAATTTTAGAAAAGTGGAACGTAAACAAGAGAATCCAATTAAAGATGAAAACCAATATATTCCTCCTGATTTTGGATTGCTTAGATATTTGGATGAAGAAGAAAAAGTAATATATTTAGAAAACGTGAAAAGATCACAAGAAAAATATGCTCCACCGGAGATTTTAGCCAGTTCAAGTGTGCCGGAGTTCATCAACAATGATCAGCCAATAAATGATACCTCTAAACCAGAAGAAGTTAAAAAACAAGCTAAAGAGATGCCATCACAACCAGAGAAGATATTTCCTAATACTCGATCTCGAACGGATACAGCTATATTAGTCGAGTATAAAAGGATTGATAATCCCAGTTATATTGTTGCAGCAAGTATTGAAGATAAAGTAATAGTTAATGCAGGGCCAGGTACGGGCAAAACATATTCTGTTGTAAAACGATTAGGATATATCTTGAACAATAACCTGGCAGATCCTAATAATGTGCTGGTGCTATGCTATTCAAGGAGTGCGGTAGGAGTCATAAAAAAGAGAATCAAGGATGAAATAAGTGATGGTAATATGTCTTCTGAAGCATTGCAACTTTTTGATGGCATAAGAACTTTTGACTCTTTTGTTACATATATGCTAGTTGATACCGAGCTGGAGGGAACGCTTAATCATCTAAATTATGATGAGCGAATTGAAAGCTTTATTCTAGAAATTGAAAAGGACAAAAACGCATTTGATTGGCTTGAGTACTTAATCATAGATGAAATGCAGGATATAGTTGGTGTCAGAGCGCGAATGGCAAAAGCGATACTTGAACAAATAAAATGTGGCTTTTTATTGTTAGGAGATATGTGCCAATCGATTTATGATTATCAGATTCAAGATGAAAATGAATTAAATTCCTTTAGATATTACAAATGGATAAGTATGTATTTTGGTACTGAGGCCAAAAGGTTTGAACTAACTAATAATATGCGTCAAGAAGAAGCAATCGCAATGTTTACTGAATATATGCGAGAAGCTATTCTCTCAGAGAATATTGAGAGACAAACGGATGCTCTCAATATTTGCGTTGATTCCTTTAAAGAACAAAGTTACCTAGGTAATATTAGACATATTGAACGAATGTGTAACGGCAATTCAAAAGCCATTTTATGCCGTAATAACGCAGAAGTGTCTATTATCAGCACTGAAATATATGCAAAAGATATTAATCACCAAGTAAAAAAAAGAGCACAGCATATTGATTTGGTACCTTGGATATCCGAAATATTATCCGCATATACTGAAAGCCGTATCGGTATAAAAGCTTTTAGAGAGCGAGCGTTGGCTGCAGGATATAACAACCCAGATGCTAAATGGGCATTACTAAAGACTGTAGCTAAAGATGATAGCGATAATGTCCTTAATGTGAAATTGCTTGTGAAGACACTTGTTGGCGGAAAAGATTTGCCAGTTGAGTTAGACTTGGCTAATAGTGATACTTTGACTTTATCGACTATTCATCGGGCAAAAGGACGTGAATACGAAGAAGTTTTACTTATTCCCGATGATTATAATAGGAGTAATAATACAATTGATGAAATCAAAGCTGCATATGTAGCTTTGACCAGAGGCAAAGAAAAGATTAGTTTTTTTGATATACCAAAAAAATACATAAAGCAACTTGAAAGCAAGAGATGGATTGGAACGGGGCGCAGCAGGAAAAACAACAAGATCTACTGTAGTAATTTTGATATAGGATTTGACGAAGATATTAACCCATATAGTTTTGTCAATAAAAACATAGATGATGCGGAAGCCAGGCAGATGTATATTGCTACATTGAAGCCTGGTGATCTTTTGGATGTATGGCTTATTGAACGAGATTATAGACTTTTTCATCAAGGGGTCTATATAGGAATGCTTTCGGATAACATTTTCTCTGAATTGCGAGATGCCATGAATAAGACCAACCATAGTAGAAATTTACCCAATCACATGAGTAATATTTATGTCAACAATGTTGTTACAATTGCTAACACAAGATTTAATGATGTCATAGCGGAACCGTACAAAAAATCGGGGTTGTGGTTAGGTGTTGAGATTTCCGGATTTGCTAAGACAGATTGGTCGTAAGGTGGGGGGTTATATGCTATCTTCAAAGATTATTATGCTGCAGAAGATATAATTGAAGAATTGTTAAGAAAAGAGCTCATAGGACCTGTTGCGCTAGATGAGGTATTATCGGAGGCGCCGCTCGGAGTCTATTCAATGGGTATTTTATGGGCTCAAAGAACGACCACAGGAAAAAATAAGGTTTATGAGGGAACAAGCGAGGCAATGGTCGAAGAGATGGCGGTACAACAGGCCGAGTATAACACCGATATTGATGCGGTTGATGACCTCGATAATACACTTGAAAATAAAAATGGTCAACTGAATGCAGCCAACGTATATCGTCCATCAGCTATGGCGTTAACTATGTTAGTAAGCGGGCAAGAGAAATTAATTGTGATTCAATTTGAATGTGCGTCCTATTCACATCACGAAGAAGAAGTATTTTATGAAAAAAGGACGAAAGATAAGAATGGTGTAGAAAGTATCGAAACCAAGAAGAGAATAGTTAATAAATATACTCGTAGAATGATAAATTGTGGAGAAGTACTCTTCGACTTGAAAACTAAAAAGGTTATAGAGCCTAATAATATTCCCAGCAATATTGCAATAGAAATATTTGTTAGAAAGATCTATGCCGATGGAAGCCGCCTTATCACTGCCTCTGTAACCAATAACGTTAAGTCACAGAATAGAGAGGTACTACAAAACACTTCGGCACTTTTTCAGTGTCATTTATCAATCGTTTCCCAAGAAGGATTTTTACCAATCATTGAAAAAGAACATGGGAAAAATGATATTGAAACACAAACCCTTAATATGCTCTATCGTGATGTTTACAATTATGCATCAGGACACGGTTGTTCAGTAAAATGGCAGGAAGAAAACAGTGTAGTGAATAAAATAGAAAGTGAATTTATGCCGGTTGCAGAACTTTTGCAAATGGAGGCTCCTAATATACCAAACTACCACTGTTTTAAAATGCAATTCTGGAATGAAACAAAGCGTAAGCAAGGGTGCGATGAACTTGACTCTTTCATTGAACTGTATGAAAAGTGGTTATCGGAGCAAAAACAAAAAGCCCACGCTATTCTACAATATGCCAGTTCTATAAAGAACAGTTTTGTAGAAATTGAAAATTGTATCGAGCGATTAAAACAAGGTGTGAAATATTTACGGTCCAATGATATTGCCTGGCAGTCGTTTCTTTATATGAATGAGGCTATGGCCATGCAACGAATAAATTATGCCAAGACCAAGAAAAAAGTAATAGAACCATCTATGGTTAACTGGTATCCTTTCCAACTGGCATATATTTTGCAAATTATACCGGACATCGTTGATGTAAAAAATGAATGGCATAATAAAGTGGATTTATTGTGGTTTCCTACGGGGGGAGGAAAGACGGAGGCATATCTCGGTTTATCTGCCTTTGTTATCTTTTTTAGAAGACTATCCAAAGGGGAAAATAGCGACGGCGTTACAATTATTATGCGCTATACGTTGCGATTACTCACTGCGCAACAATTTGAAAGGGCAACGGCTTTAATCTGTGCCTGTGAATATTTGCGGCAAAACCATCCTATCCCAGGAAGTGAAATATCAATTGGCTTGTGGGTGGGAATGGATATGACGCCTAATACCCTGGCAAGAGCCAAAGAAAACATTGCTAAAATTATGGAGGCCGAATTTGTCCATAAGGAAAATCCCGTGCAAATATTTCATTGTCCATTCTGTGGTACGGATATTGATGTTGGTAACTATAAAATAGAAACAACAATGAAAATAAAATGCTCTGATGTTAAATGCCCATTTCATGATGGGTTGCCCATATATGTTGTTGATGAGGATATTTATAAAGTTAGACCCACGCTATTACTCAGCACGGTTGATAAATTTGCGCGTCTGGTTTGGGAAGAGCGAACGGTCGCAATTGTTGGTTCGGATGGTCTAACATTGCCGCCCGAACTAATAATACAAGATGAATTACATCTTATATCAGGGCCTTTAGGTTCTATTAACGGTTTGTATGAAGCGGCAATTGATGAACTTTGTACTCTAAATGGAATTAAACCTAAAATTATTGCATCAACAGCAACGGTAAGAAATGCAGAAGTACAAATCAAAGCACTGTATAATCGGGAGAGTTTTCAATTTCCACCATCAGGCATTGATATCAATGATTCGTTTTTTGCTATTCGTGCAGATAAAAATAGCCAACCAGCGCGCAGATATATTGGCATTTGTGAGACAGGTGGAAGTTTACTAGATATTCTGATTCGCGTTTATGGATGTATTTATTTTGCAATAAATTATCTTGAAGCAATTGGGGTTGATAATGATATTATAGATCAATACTTTACTATTATTGGTTATTTCAATTCACTAAAAGACCTAGGTAGTTCTGCAACCGTTATCATTGACCGGGTGGGATTATATAGCAATTCTTTGCGCTTGCATAAATTTAAACCTTTTGCCGATGAAGTAGGAATCGAAAGAATCTATATTCATGAGAGTAACGAACTCACTAGCCGAAAGTCCTCAAAGGATATTAAAGACGCTCTTGAGGAACTGGAGATTAAATATCCGGATGAGAGGGCATATTCTTATGTACTGGCTTCCAATATGCTTTCTGTAGGCATTGATATAGGGCGCCTTGGCCTAATGACAGTATATAGTCAGCCAAAAACCAATGCTGAATACATACAGGCAACAAGTCGGGTAGGGCGTAGTAAACCTGGGATTATTATGCCGCTATATAATGGGATGCGTTCAAGAGATAAATCACATTATGAGCAGTTTAGCTATTATCACCAAACCTTTTACAAGAATGTAGAGCCTACAAGTGTTACCCCCTTTGCGTTTAGGGCGGTTGAAAAAGCACTTCATTCAGTTTATGTTGCTCTCGTTCGTCATAAAATACCGGAAATGAGAGGAAACGCCGATGTTATCAAATTCAGTAAAGACCACCCCAAAGTGAAAGAAATTAAGAAAATTATACTGGATAGAATAGACGACATCGACAGTACAGCTCTCGATTATGCAAACGATTGGCTTGAACACTTCGAATCATTGTGGGAAAGAGATATAAAAAACAAAAGCGAAGATTTTTTATATTCACTAAAGAACCATTTACCGCATACAACATACACACTATTGGTTGAAGCCGAAAAAGAAAATCTATCTGATTTGCCGTCTACTTTAAATGCTTTGCGAAATGTGGACTCCTCTTCCAATGTCTTTATATTAAGCAAACCGGGAGAGGAGGAATGAAATGAGAAAAATATTTGGAAAAGAAAAAGTTAAACAGAAAAAGGAAAAAGTTGTGGGGGATGTTAGACAATCACAACTCATCACTACCTTTGGTTGTGGTTCAATTGTTGATTTCTTATATGATACGGTAATTATTGCAGGCACTGACAAATGGGATTGGGCGGGAAAATCACCTGATAATAAGTTTATTATCTATAATGAAAACCTGCAGAATTTATTAGGCAAAGAATATTTTGTGAAGCCCAGAACCGATACACGTCGAAGAGCTATGTTTGCTGATAAAAGCAAAGATGTTCCAGCATATCGTTTTCCGGAAATGCTTTATTGCGTAAAATGCTTAAACTTACATCATTATACTGCATTTGATCACCAAACCGCGAAACAAATGAAATGTTCTATTTGTGGCAATAAGTCAATTATTCCCTCACGCTTTGTAGCCGTATGTGAGAATGGACATATTGAGGATTTTCCCTATTCAGAATGGGTACATGTAGGCAATAAATGTCCCGAAAGAGGTAAACCAAGATTAAGACTTTTCAATATGAAAGGTCGTAGCGGGATTGAAAATTTGTTTGTAAAGTGTGAAAGTTGCGGTGCAGTTCGTGGCATGCAAAATGCTTTTGCAGAGAATGCTTTGGTTAACATTAAAAAATGTGGAGCAAACACACCATGGCTTGTTAAAAATCATGGCTTAGAGTGTAGCGAAACTCTAAAAACACGTCTGAGGACAGCTACCAATGTTTATTTCCCGGTTACAATGAGTGCATTAAGTATACCACCATGGAGCCAAAAAACATTTCTTGTCTTACAAAAAAACTACGATGCGATTAATGATATTTTTAGTTTATTAAAAATATCACCAAACCAGAGCCCAGAATTCATGTCAGAAATAAAAGATATTTTACTAACGAAAGGTACTGTTCAAAACATTATGCAAGAATTACCTGAAGTAACTATTGATGAAATAATTCAGTGCTATGATGTTTTAGAAAATAATAAAGGCAAAGGGAAGAAAAACCAACACAATATTTACCACGATGAGTATTTGGCGCTAACGAAGAAAGATTCCAACGATGAGGAGTATTCAGCACAGTTTGTCGCCGTTCCAGCAAGATATAAATCAATTATAACGAAAGTGGTTGCCATTGATAAATTAACCGAAGTGGTTACTATGCTCGGCTTTACGAGGGTGAAATCGTGGTCGGGTAAGATTGACGATGAGAAAATAGCACCGTTGTCATCAAAAAAACAAAAATGGTTGCCAGCAGTACAGATGAATGGTGAGGGCATATTCATCGAATTTGATATTGCTAAATTGACGAAGTGGTCTAACTCTATTGGTGATTACTATGTACAAATGAAACGGAATTTGGAGCAATCTTTTCTATTAAATGAACGATTTTCCTCTGAATATATTTTTCTACATACTTTTGCCCACCTTTTGATAAGACAACTTTCACTTGAATGTGGATATTCAGCAGCATCTTTGAAAGAAAAGATTTATAGTACTTTTACCGGCGACGAGAACAGTCCGCCAATGTCAGGAGTATTAATATATACTGCCGCTTCGGATTCCGATGGGAGTTTAGGTGGTTTAGTGGAACAGTCAGATCCACTAAAACTTGGTGAAATTATTGATAATATGCTCGAAACAGCGCGCTGGTGTTCATCTGACCCCTTATGTATCACCTCATTTGGCAAGCAGGGACAGGGCTTTGAATCGCTCAATTATGCAGCTTGCCATGCCTGCGCTTTGCTACCGGAAACATCTTGTGAATTTAGAAACCTATTGCTTGATAGAGGGGCTTTAATAGGGAGACCCGATAGAATGGAAATAGGTCTTTTTAACGCACAAGAATTTGAGGCGTAAAGATGACGAGTTTCATTCCCCCATATTTAGGAGACGAAATAAAAAGCAACGCAGAAAGAAAGGTGTTTGATACGCTGCATAATCTGAATCTTTCTAATGCAGTTGTTTTACATTCACTGGGGTTGCCTCGCCACAATAACAAGATTTACGGAGAAATTGATTTTGTTATTATCTGTGAATATGGCATTGCTTGTTTGGAAATAAAAGGTGGTGCAGTTAGTTGTAACAATGGGCTATGGAGTTTTACAAACAGGTTTGGAAATGTTAACACTAAGCCTGAAGGACCTTTTGAGCAAGTAATTGGGGCGATGTTTTCATTAAGAAAACGAGTGCATGCGCAATTTGCTAATCGCGCTAGAATTAAAAATGCCAATTTTGCGTGCGGCGTACTCTTCCCTGATATTAAATTCAAATACACTGGACAAAGTATAATCCCGGAGATAATATTCGATTTACGACATTCTGAGAATGATATGTAAATGATATAACGAATTATATTAAAGACATTTTTAGGTATTGGCAAGAACGTAATCCGAGAGCTAAAAACGAATTAGATCTGTTATCAAAATCAGAAATAGCCAGCATCAAAGATTTTTTGCGTGGGGACTTTGGCTTTGTACCATCATTAAATGAATATGTTAATACAATTGAAAGACGATTATTAAAACTTACAGAAGAACAATATTATGTATTAGATGCGCTCTCCGAAAATAACCGACTTATGATTCAAGGTGCCGCAGGAACGGGAAAAACACTATTGGCAGTTGAATATGCAAAACGCCAAGCTATGGCGGGCAATCGTACGTTATTGTTGGTATATAACAAAAATCTATCGACGAGTCTAGCGCAAAATGGGAACGATATGCTCAGAATAGAGCATTTTCACGGCTTGATTTCAAATTATATTCCTATAACATCAGGAACAAACGAGTATTTTGAACGAGAATTTCCTGAACTTTTTTTTGAACGTCTTTGTTTTGGAGATATTGCAAAGTATGATGTCATTATTATTGATGAAGCACAGGACTTGTTGAAACCGATATTTTTAATGTGCATTGATGAACTACTAAAAGGTGGTATAGCCAACGGAAAATGGTGTTTATTTTATGACCGTAACCAAAACATATTTAACAGTGAAATGAATGAAGGGCTTGCTTACTTAGCAAGCCATAACATTGCTAAATGGACTCTACAATACAATTGCCGAAACACCAAGCCAATCGGTCTGACAAACTCACTAATAACGCACTTCCCGGCGGCTAAAGTTCTCAAAGAAGATGGGGACAATGTTGAGTATATCACTTATTCCAGTGAAAAAGATTTTGGTGAGAAACTCGGCATCCTGATTAAGAAATTCAAAGTGAATTCATTTGATCTTAATGGTATTGCACTTCTTTCTCCCTGCTCGTATGAAAACTCAATCATATCGAAAAGCAAGGCTTTGGCCCATATTAGTGAAGTGTGTATGTTAAATGATGTTACTAAGAAGTCTGTTCTGTTCTCAACAATACAAGGATTTAAGGGCCTTGAATCAAAGGTGGTCATACTTACTGATATAGATAAAATTTACGATGAGCATTTTGATAAACTCTTATATACTGGGATTTCGAGAGCCAAAATCAACTTGTTCATATTTTGCACGCCGACAACCAAAGATATACTGAATAAAAGATATATTGAAGGTGTAAAAAAGTATGGTAACGATGCATAAACGTTAAATAACTCTGGGATTAAATAAGATACCAGTGACATATAACGCACCAAGAAGTATTTGGTGAGCAAAGAGCCTGCAAGTATGCAATATGAGGCAAAACACGAATCGTCCGGGGTGTGATACCGGAGAAGAGGATTTATTAGTCCAACCATTTCGTAGTTGGGCAGGGGAGATGACTTGTTTGGATATTGTTGATTATCAAACACTAGCCGCGGTTGACGGGGCCACGGCTGCTGAAGATGCATTCGTGGAGCTGTTTGCTGAGACCTTTGGTCTGGACCGGGTGCAGTATTTGATAAATGAGTACCCTTTTCAGGATATATACGGTGATAATCGATACATAGATTATGCAGTCAAAACCGAATGGGAACGCATTGCTATTGAGATCGATGGTGAGCAGTGGCATAACCCGGCTCTGGTAAGTTTGGACAAGTACCTGGATGATTTATTGAAACGCAATAGTTTGAATCATCAGGGATGGAAGATCTTTGTCTGGACCTATCGTCAATTAATTAACAACCGTGAACGGGTCAAATCAGAGCTGCAGCAATTTCTTGGCAATAACCCTCACTTTCAAATCCAGGCTGACTATCTTCCCAGACAGCGGGGAGCAGTGTTGCAACTGCGGCCACACCAGACGGAAACCCTGGATTGTCTGCAGGAACTGCGCGGAGATTATCATACCATGGCCCTGGTAGCTGACGCACAGGGGACCGGTAAGACCACCACAGCCGTAATCGATGCTAAAAGAATGGGGCTGCGTACCCTGTTTCTGGCTCATACGGTTGAACTCCTGCAGCAAGCCAGACAGAAATTCCGGGAATTGTGGCCGGGAGCTGCTGTGGAAATAATGGATTATAGCGCACCTGCACAGGCTGATGTCATTATTGCCAGCATTCAGGGATTGCAAAGGCATCTGGAACAATTTCGCCCGGATGAATTTGGCTACATAATAATAGACGAGGCCCATCACGCGGCCGCGGAAGGGTATCGCAAAGTAGTCTCTTATTTTACACCGCAGTTTCTGCTGGGTTTGACGGCTACTCCAGAGCGCCACGACCAGGAATCAATTATGGAGATATTTCAGAATGAAGCCCATCGTTTTGATCTAAAGACTGCAGTAGAGATTGGTGAACTGGTACCCATTCGCTGCGTCCGGGTAAAAACTAATATTGACTTCACCCGGGTTAGAATTAATGGGGTCAAATACAATGTGCGGGACCTGGATGAAGTGATACATATTCCAGCCCGCAATCAACTCATAGTGGATACCTATTTAAGCCACGTACCCGGGGAAAAGGTAGTCGTATTCTGTGCCAGTGTGGCTCATGCCCGGGAAGTGGCTGAACTTTTCAGGGCCAGCGGAGTACCGTCGCAGGTAGTCGAAGGGCGTATGCATAAAAAGGATCGGGAAAAGGCTCTGGATGATTATGGGCAGGGAGTGATTCGAGTTCTGTGTGCCTGCGATATTCTCAATGAAGGTTGGGATAGCCCGGAGACAGCCGTTCTTTTCATGGCGCGCCCAACCCTATCCAAGGTAATTTATCTGCAGCAGTTAGGCCGAGGTACACGCAAAGCTGCGGGGAAGGCAGCACTGTTGGTTTTTGATTTTATCGATAACAGTGTACGCCATAATCATGCGATTAATTTGCACCGTCTATTAAAAAACAAGGAATATAGGAGTGGAGCTCTGGTGCTGGCTCCGTCCGAACAGATGGAAGAAGAAAGACGTCGCCTGCTGGTGGGGGAAAAGGTAGATACCGTTTTGCCCATCAATATCTTTGCACGTGATTATGAAGTGGTGGATCTTTTCGATTGGCAGCAGGAGATAGAGAATATGATGTCTATCCATGAACTAGCCATGGAATTATATGTTGATGATACTACGGCGCGCCGTTATGTGGATGAAGGAAAAATCAGTCCCGGACCCGATCTGGCATTACCCATGGGCAGGGTAACCCATCGATATTTCCTGCGGGAGCGGCTGGGGGAAATCAGGCAGCAGTTGAATATCAAAGAGCGGGAGCCAGATAAAATCCGTGAAGATTTCTTCAGCTTTGTGCGCAAGGGTACGATGAGCACTTCCTATAAGCCGGTTATGCTGCTGGGAATGTTGACCCTGGCAGATGCAAAGGGGCAGGTTGACCTAGCCGTCCTGTCTAAATATTTTCGCGATTTCTATGAGCAACGTGTCCTGGACGGACTGCCGATTGAGGTAGATGGTGCTGCCATGAATCGGGTTCACGAAATGAATGACTTTGAAGTCACACGATTGATGCTGGCCATGCCGTTTGAAAAGTTTGAACGCAAGTTCTTCCTGGAGCACCGCAAAGACCTGACCCGGGTGGCGTTTGTGCCATCATTATGGAGGCGTCTCAACATCAGTGATCGGAACAAGTTAATAAATATCTGCCAGGAACAGATTGGGCAGTATTATGAGAGACGGTTGTAGGCGATTTAGGCCGTTTATATTGAATCAACCAAATTCTTGGAACACCTGTAAAATATCTTGGCCATACTTCTCAGCTTTCTTTTTGCCAAAACCTCTGACCTACATTAATTCCTCTAAACTGGATGGATGTTTCGAGATTAATGCTTCTAATTCCGCGTTAGTGAAAACCATGTATACTGCAATATTTTCTGTTATTAATTTTTTTCGGCATAGCAGCATCCATATCCTTGCTATATTAGGACTATTTTCCGTAAAATGCGAAATCTTGTATTTCTAAGGCAGGAGTAGCGGGGAATGATATAGAAGTCGTATATCAACAAAATAAAAGGAGGACATACATATGTTCAGGAAGGGATTTGTTTTTACCCCGGCAACTATGGCGTTAGTGGCTTTAATCACGCTTTTTCTATACCTGCCTGCAGCTAATGCCCAGCAGGATGTAGGGCTGCAAGTAGAGGAACGTATCATGGAAACTGATCCTGCTCCATTTATTGCTGGCAATCGGGTTATGGTTCCTGTTGGGGAAGTTGCTAATGCTCTGGGGGCTGACGTAAGCTGGAATGAGGAGAAACGGGCGGTAGAGGTTGCTCAGGGAGAATATCATCTGACCATGTTTATCGGGGAACGCCATGCTGCGGTTAATGGGAAAGATGTACAGCTGGAGGCTGCTCCTGTTATTGTAAAGGGTCGGGCTATGGTTCCAGCAAGGGTCTTGGCCGATGGTCTGCAGGTGCCAATATCCTGGGATTGCGAAACCCAGGTAGTGAGTCTGGGTAAATCAGCGCTGGTTGCAGGAAGTTCGCTTGATTTCCCTCCATTTGAATATAAAGAAGGCAGCGAGCTGCTTGGTTTTGAAATTGACTTGATTGAGGCCATTGAGGAAGTGTCAGGAGAAAATATTATCGTCCAAGACACCAGCTTCGATGCACTTATCCCGTCATTGCGTTCCGGAAAGATAGATATGATCATTTCGGGGTTGACGATATTTGAGCAGCGTAAAGAGGTAATTGCATTTACCACCCCCTATTTTGCATGGGACGAGATAATTCTGAGTACGAAAGGCAGCCCTGGTGACATCACTCTTAAGGACCTGGCCGGGAAAAAGATTGCCGTACAGGGGGGGAGCCATGCCCAGGAACTCGTTAATGCTCTGGTTGAAGAACACCCCGCTACACAGTTAAGCCTTTATGAAACCCTGGAAGAAGTATGGGGCGCAGTGGAAAAGGGACAAGCCGATGCGGCTGTCGTTCCTTATCCTCTCACGGCATATTATTTAACCAAGCATCCTGATAGCAGCCTGCAGATGGTTGGGGACTCCTTTGCGGGACAACCGATTGGAATTGCCGTGCAAAAGGACGATCAGGAGCTGCTGGAAAAGCTCAATAAGAGCCTGAAGACGATTATGGAAAACGGAACCTATGACCGCATTTGTGAGAAATGGTTTGGTGCCAAAAACTGATTTCGCAACCCGTGCAAAACAATTTTACTAATTAATCAGTCAGGGAAATTTAATGGAAAAACGGTAAGCTCATACGAAAGGGTAATTGATCTTCTTACAGTATCCGGTATTAAAAAGCCAGGAATTGTTGGTGATTATTATCCATTAAACCCTATCCCACTTATTTTAAGGTTTCTCAAATATAAAATAACCAGCATCAAAAAAAGTATTGACAGGACCCAATATAACCAGATTCCCCCTGTATTTGCGGTTTGGTTATAAAGTGTTTTCAAAATTTCAGCCAATCCCACGGGGAAAAGTACGGTAAATCCTTTTATAAACAAAGCTGGAGTCAATAACAACCCCAGGCCTTTCTTTTTAGCCGCCATAATAGCGATGATGATAAACAAGGGCATTATAAAACAGAGATCTAAAATGTAGATAGAGTAGGTAAATTCGATTTTTTGACCGTTCTGGATTAATGGCACAAGCTTGCTGAGCCAGAGAGGTATGAAGAGTGAAGGTACAAATAATAAAAATCCCATCGATACATTTCGCATGAGTTTGGGCAGTTGGACTTTTTTCAGGATATCCTGGCGGATGTTTACTACGCCGTAAATTATGGAGTAAAAAGAGAGTCCGAATATGGCCATATAAAGGAAATACAGTGCGTTATAGAACTGCTCGATGACATAGATCCCATACGCATAAAATAAGTAGCTGATTATGCCAAGGACGATAATCTGCTTTATAAAATCTCGCTCTTTGGTTCGAACGACACAAAATAATATAATAACGGATGCTATAATTGTTGTTAAATCCTGGGACATAACCCCAGGCAAAAATTCCGCACTTACCACTTTGCTATAAATATCAGGATTTACAACTCCGATCAACGCAGCTGCTAAAGAAAGAAGTGCAGTAAGGAACCATAAAATTTTGTTCTTACCCAGTTTTGTAAGCATTTATTAACCTCCCTCCAAAAATCAAAGACGGGACTCGGAAGTCTGCCTTGTCTTTGACAATTCGCGACATTGCCCCTCTATTTCACCGGCGCGCGTCTCATCATCAACCAGTTGACGATACCTATGAGCACGGCAGTCAGCAGGAAGCAAATAAGCAGTGCCCACGGGCTCTTCAGGGCAAACGCCACTATCATGTTAAATACCGATTCCAGCAATAATCCGGGTCTGGTTTGCGTCAGTATCACCGGCAATCCAATGAAGATAAAAATCGGTACTCCGATGGCTGTAATCAGCATCCACATTTTGTTTAGTCGGTAGAAAAGCAGCGATATGAACATCCCGGCCAGGTTTGCGAACATATATATGCCAAATGCAAGTGCTATGCTCTCCACATGCTGCGTCAATGACATATGATAATTGCTCCCGTTAGTATAGAGCATTTGATAAATGTCGGTGATAACGACGTTTGACCTGTTCGCGCTGACGGCCTGACCGATGGTAATAAGCAGTTCACCTGCAACACACAGGAGTAGCGAAACAGACAGCACTACCAAAAGCTCAGATACAAAGACCGTGCGTCGCCCAATACCGTTTTGCAGCATGAGGCGCAAATCCTCACGGATGGTGGTGATGCCTATAATAAAAAGCGTTATACTGGCGGCGAAGACAAAGGCGGAAAAACTGCCCGTTACTTCACTGCCATTACTGGCTGTATAGGATACCATGCCCATTACACTGGTCATGACCACGACCATAATGGCATAGAAGACTCCTATCCCCTTTACCATATCACAGAATCTGTATTTATAAGCCGGTCTCAGGTTCATTGTGTTCATTTGTTCTCCTCCTCGTTCATCAGACTGATGAAGTAGTCCTGCAAGCCCAGAGTGCCAAGCTCCAACCCCGCAGGAAGGTCGGTTCGTTCGGTTTTGCCCTGAACGCAGGCGGTTTTCAGCCCACCCAGACTGCTGACCGACAACACCTCGCGACCGCTTAGGTAGCTGGTCACCAGCGATGCTGGACCGGAGACGGTATAGCCGCCGTCAAGCAGCTCCTCGCGCGGCATATCCTTTATGATACATCCGTTTTTAATGATAAACGTATGCTCGATAAGATTTGCCACCTCTTCGATTAGATGAGTGGAGATCAGGATGGTGCATGGGTTTTCGCTGTATTTTTCAATCAAAAGCTTGTAAAACATATCGCGGTGCTGCGCATCAATTCCCAGCACCGGCTCATCGAGTAGCAAGTAGGGCGTGTTCACCGAAAGAGCAAGGACAAGACGGAAGATTGAGGCGTAACCGGTGGACAATGCGGTGATCTTCTTTTTGGTATTCAGCCCGAAGCGGCCTGCCAGCTCGTTTGCATACTGAATATTAAAGTTCGGGTAGAACAGCTTTGTTACGGCAAAAGCCTTGTGAACTCGCATATCGTCGGGGTAGAGGTTTTGCTCACCCATGAAAAACACCTTGCCCAGCGCACGGTCGTTGTCCGAAACCGATTCGTCATCAATCAGCACCTCGCCGCTGTCAGGGTACAGGCGATTAGTGATGATGTTCAGGAGCGTTGTTTTGCCCGCGCCGTTGTTGCCCAATAGTCCGTATATCTTTCCCCCGGCAATACTGAGGCTCACCTGATCAAGAGCACAGGTACTGCCAAAGCTCTTGGTGACATTTTTGATTTCAATTCCCATGTTCACTTAACCCCCTTTTCGCCATTTCAATAAATTCTGATTCGCTAATCCCAAGTTGTATAGCTTCGAGAATCATTGGTTCCACAAAATCACGATAAAATCGTTCCTTTCGCTTCTCTGCCAGCTTTTCCCGCGCGTCCCTTGAAACAAACATCCCCACCCCCCGCTTTTTATATAGCAGACCGGCGTCCACTAGGATGTTGACCCCCTTGAGGGCGGTGGCCGGATTCATTTTGTAGGCGACGGAAAACTCCGTGATGGAGGGTATCTGGTCCCCCTCGTTATAAGCGCCGCTCAGGATCGCGTCCTCCAGCATTTCTGCAAGCTGGATAAAGATTGGCCGCTCGTCGCTAAAGCGCCCTGTCAACTACATCACTTCCTTTTGTGTTGTGCAGTTAATTAGTCAAGTAACTAACATAATGACAATTTATCACAGCCATGTTTAATTGTCAAGAGGTTCACCATCTTTACCCAATCATTGACTGGCAGATTTTCCACGAATAATTTTTTTAAAAAGTCATTGCAAAATATTAGTTATTAGCATAATATGTGTTAAATAGCATATGTTATATAACACATATTATTTGAGGGGGTGATGTTACTATGGGACCTAAGATTAAATTTACAAAGGAGCAAATAATTGACGCAGCCTTTGAAATAGCTAAAACAGAAGGAATTGACAATATAACCATGAGAAAAATCGCAGAAGAAATCGGTAGCTCCGTAGCTCCCATCTATGTAAACTTCAAGAACATTAATGAACTGATTGAAGCTTTAATAGAGAGGATTATAGGCATTAGCCAACAGCTTTTCATAGAAGAAAATACCGGAAACCCATTCTATGATATGGGAAAGGCAAGTCTAAGATTTGCCATGGAATATAGCGTACTTTTCAGAGAGTTGGTCATGAAAAGTAATAGCTATATGAAAGACTATGATGAAAAAATGATACCTGCTTTAATTGAAGAGATGAAAAAGGACCCTGAGCTGGAAGGGTTCGGAGAGGATGAGTTAAAAACCATCTTATTAAAAATGAAGATATTCCAACTAGGGCTTTCGGTAATGGTTGCTAACGGCTTAATGCCAAAAGATTATGAAATGCAGGATTTGATGGATATATTATCAAGTGCAGCTAATGATGTAATACTATCAGCCAGACTAAGTAAAAGTAAATCTTAATTATATAAACTGTAATTCTACTCTGGAAGTACGAATTGATTCAGTTTTACTGTAGGGGAGATTTCACCCTCAGGGGTACAGGTATTCTCCGCGGGAAATGGTTTTATTCTGGCATTACGGAGAATGAATTCTCCGCTGCGATGAATGGGAAAGGGGAGGTTTTTTATGAATAACAAAATTATTAGAAATATCGTTCTGTTTAGTTTTGTTGTTATTATCAGCGGGTGGATAGGCGTTCTGGTGGACTCTTTCCTTACCGGGCAACCCGAAGGGGATTCTCTTGGTATGGGGATCTGGTTGGTATTGCCTTTGTTGACTGCATTTATAATCATTTTATTTTCAAAGCTCAGTTGGAAAGATCTCGGTTTCAAGCCGAATTTCAAAGGAAATATAAAATGGTACCTGGCTTCTGTCTTGATATTTCCTGTTGTAACGGCCATTGTTTTGCTGATTGGGGATGCCACGAATTGGATAGACTTGTCCGCATTTAATCTCAAACCATTTATTTTGGCGTTTTGCAGTACTTTGTTAATTAATTTTATTATAGATATCTTTGAGGAGACTGCCTGGCGTGGTTATCTAACTTCACAACTCCTTAAATTTAATCTCAATGACTGGAAGCTATATCTCATCGTTGGTGTGGTGTGGACAGCATGGCATATTCCCTATTACATGGTCTTTTTACCTGAGACAGATATACTGGCGGTAATGCCTGTCAGCCGAGCTATATATGTCTTGATTGCTTTCACAACATTTTTATCTTGGACGGTGATGTTCACTGAGCTTTTCCGGGTAACCAAGTCAGTTTGGCCATGTGTTGTATTGCATACGGTAGAGGATTCGTTCATAAATTTTATAGTTATATCAGGTTATATCAGCATCGCAGCCGGAAAAGAAATTCTTGTTTCCCCAATCAATGGAATCATTACTTCACTTCTATACTTAGCCGTTGGGCTGGGGATAAGAGCTTATAGAATACGAGCCAACCAAATGATTAGTTATGCTCCTGTAAAAACTAACTGTTAAAGGAGTTGCTGAATAATGAAAAGGGGTAAAAGGATCATGCTTTGGATTTTGGGAGTTTTTGCTTTATTAATTGCAGGCACAGTAATATGGTTTAATATTCCTTATTCGCCTACCAAATCAGAATTTGCCAAATTAACAAGCTATCAACTAACTAAAATGCCAACCCAAAACGGGATTTTTACCACAGAGGATATTTCAGAACTGCCCTCACCAGTGCAAAAATATTTTCAGTATTGCGGATATATTGGTACACCCAAAATGTCGTGCATGAAAATTGATTACAACAATGTTGATTTTGTGTTATCACCCGATAAACCCAGGCTGAAAATAAAATACACCCAATACAACTTTGTTGATGAACCAGAAAGGATTGCCTTAATTGATACAAGTATGTATGGTATCCCTTTTGAAGGTATTGATGCCTACCAAAATGGGGTAGGTTCAATGAAAGGGGTAATTGCCAAAGCTTTTACTTTATTTGACCAAAAGGGTGAAGCGATGGATAAAGCAAGTTTGGTTACCTGCCTGGCAGAAAGTCTATTATTACCTAACATTGCTTTACAAGAGTATATTAGTTGGGAAGAAATTGATGAAACTCACGCAAAGGCTGCCATAACTTATTACGGAATATCAGCGAGTGGAATTTTTACCTTTGATGATAACGGTGCGATGACATGTTTCACCACCGATGACAGAGAATATGCCGATACAAATGGCAATACGCAACAGGTAAGGTGGTCAGCAGTTTGTGCAGATTATAAAGATGCGAACGGAGTAAAGTGTCCAACAACTCTAAAAGCTGTATGGCACTTTGAAACTGGAGACCTGGTATATTTTGATGGTCGAGATGTTATCATAAAATATGATGTTGTAAAGTAAGGATAACAGTCTTATGAAGACAGTTTATTGAGTTTCAAGCATAATATATCTATACTGGTTATTATGAAAGGTATTTAATTTAGTTAGAAAAATCTTGAGGTGTATGGAAATGAGCGAAAACAATATTAAACATAGTTATAAATTTATGGTATCTGGAGATTCCATATCTAAAGGAGTTATTTATGATGAAGGCAAAAGTAAATATGTGATTTTGGAGAATAATTACATTAACCTTTTGCAAAATAAACTTAACGGGATAATCCGTAATACTGCCAGATTTGGAAATACAATTATTAAAGGTGTCAGTAAACTCAAAGCTGACGTGTTGAGTGACGATCCGGATATAGTCCTTATAGAGTACGGAGGAAATGATTGTGATTTTAACTGGGATGAAGTTTCCAAAAATCCTAATGCAGACCACCAACCTAAGACGGATTTTGATACATTTGAAAACAAGCTCAAGGAGGCTTTGAATTTTCTCAAAAACAATAAAGTGGTACCTGTAGTAATGACTCTTCCTCCACTTAATGCCGACAAATATTTGAAATGGATTAGTAAAAACGATCCATTGACTGAAATTAATATTCTCAAATACATTGGGAGTGTTTCCAGAATTTACTGGTGGCAAGAAAAATATAGTTCTGCCGTTCTAAAAATTGCCGAGGAAACTAATACGAAATGGATAGACATAAGAGGGGCATTTTTGCAATATCCTGATTTTACCAAATTTATCTGTTCGGATGGTATACATCCTAATGAGGCCGGACATAAGATTATAGCCAACAAAATAATCGACTTTATTAAAGCAGAGTATGCTTACCTGTTAAAAGATAATGCTAATTCGTGTTTACCTCTGGGGCTCACCAAAAACAGGCTGTTTTAGGGCATTACCCAAGAAGCAAAAGAGGTTATCCCACAAATCCAAAAAGGACATTGGGATAACCTCCACTCTTAAGAATGTATTTACATAGCGGCCTTGTATATAGCTATTATATCATCCAGAGTGCCAAGTCGTGGGTTGGTTGCGGCGCAAGCATCTTTCATAGCATTGGTGGCCATGGTTTTAAAGGCTTCTTCTTTACAACCCAGTTCCGCCAAACCGGCCGGTATACCTACATCAGCAGATAATATCTGAATTGCTTCAATAGCAACATCGGCAGCATCCCGGATAGATAGTCCGTCAATGTTTTCACCCATGGCAACAGCAATATCAGCAAAACGATCCGGGCAGGCAATTATGTTAAAGCTTTCAACGTGTGGTAACAGAATAGCATTACATACACCATGAGGCAGGTTATAGAAGCCGCCCAACTGATGAGCCATAGCATGTACATAACCCAGGGAAGCATTGTTAAATGCCATACCTCCTAAGAACTCAGCATAAGCCATGGCATCACGTGCTGCCATATTGGTTCCGTTGGCAACCGCATTACGAAGATTGTTGGCAATTAATTTGATTGCCATTAAGGCTGCCGAATCGGTAACGGGAGTAGCAATGGTGGATACATAAGCTTCTATTGAGTGGGTTAAAGCATCCATACCGGTTGCAGCTGTTAGTGCCGGAGGCATACCAGCCATTAATAACGGATCATTAATAGCTACGTTAGGAGTAGTACGCCAGTCAACAATAGCCATCTTAACGTGAGTAGAGGTATTGGTAATAATGCAAAAGCGAGTCATCTCAGAAGCAGTACCGGCAGTGGTATTTACAGCGAGGAAAGGAGGCATAGCCTTGCTGGATTTATCGACTCCCTCATAGTCGCGAATATTACCACCGTTAGTAGCTAAAATACCGATGCCTTTAGCGCAGTCGTGGGCACTGCCACCGCCGAGAGATAGAATCAAGTCAGAACTGGTTTTCTGGAAAACTTTCAGGCCGTCGTTGACGTTGAGGTCGGTCGGATTTGGCTGAGCACCGGCAAAAATAGTAACTTTAATGCCTTCAGCTTCTAACATAGCTTTAATATCGTCAGCCATGCCACCGGGACGACCTAGAAAATCATCAGTAACAATTAGAACCTTACTACCACCGAGAGTTTTGACTTGAGCAGGGATATCTTTAGCGCACCCAACGCCCATAAGGTTAACTGTAGGTATAAAATAGCCATAAGTTTGTTCGCCTAATACCATTTAAACAATCCTCCTATCTATTATCAATATTGTTTGCTAAAACCATTCTGCTCATGCTTGATTAAGAAGGCTATTTGTTGCTATAGGAACATATTTCGTTCATCAGTCAATATCCTGCTAAAATTGATGCGTTTGTCATCGCTTCCTTTCCTGCTTCTTTCCGGTAATCGCTGATACCGTTTACCTTTTGTAACGCAACCACTCCGAAATAAGCAATTCCACAACCTGATTGATGCTTATATATAGCAAATACGATGCCAACTTTGTGTGTAAGACCAATTCTTTTCTATAACTCCAAATAATACTGAGATAATCTTCTTTCAAAAAGAACCCATGGATACCAGTGACTTTTTAAACGGTGATAACATGTAGCTATTTTGTTGACATATGTCGCATTTTATACTACATTTGTTTCAACGGCTGCCACTATTCGTGGACCAGATGTTATGCGGCAGGCAGTCATGATTATCCCGATCGCCTTATTAAGTGACTCCTTAAAACAGTTCCGACTGACCAGCTTTACCTTCAACGAAAGATATGAAATTGTCGATCTACTATCAAGGAAAACGACCTGTTTTGAAGCTGGCTTTATAAGCTGGCATAGTATTTGCAATGTTTTAACACATATGAAATGTTAAATTTGTACCGCGGTCGTACCCGCACGACCGGCCAGTGTAACCAAAAAAACAGCTGGCCCTAATTGCTTTATTGCAACATTAGTGGTGAGCCTCAGCAACATTATTGGCATCCGTAAGGATGCACCGGTGGTACCCGGAGGGTGCGAACATCAGGCGTACCCGCAACATTAATAGTGAGCAAAGCGAACACCAGTGGTACCCGCAACCTTAATAGTGACCAACGGGAACACCAGTGGTACCCGAAGGGTGAAGGGTGAAGGGTGATCGATGGATGGAAAGAAAGAGGGGGATTAGAA
>ENA-UOOH01000608-UOOH01000608.1-fermentation-metagenome-genome-assembly--contig:-NODE-608-length-39872-cov-67.817942_pt1 | contig 39872 bp, 37 predicted proteins | sample MGYA00245778_ERZ724025 | MGnify/ENA primary metagenome ERZ724025 (study PRJEB28704, sample SAMN03018313) | fermentation metagenome | biome: anthropogenic terrestrial biome; feature: soil; material...
TTTTTGAGGGTTGTCCCCGATGACGTTGAATATGAGCATAGCTTTCTTGGCTGTCCATGGAGAAGAATAACGTACATCTCCTCCATTTCCTTAGTTTTAAATTACATTATAAGGCAGCCAGGCAGCTTCATCATCATTTCAATCATCGTTGAAATCTTCATCCCAAGAGTTACGGTGAGGATGCTTTTTATGTCCGTCATCACGACGATCTCTATCACGATCTTCAACATCACGATCATTTTCGTCATGATCATTTTCATCATGATCATCTATATCACGATCGCCTTCAATACGATCGCCTTCATCAAGATCATTTTCATCATGATCATCTTCATCACGATCATTTTCCTCATCATGATCGTGCTTATCGTCCATTTCATCGTCCATCTTGTCTTCAATATCCTTGTCCGCATCGCCGTTCATGGTATTGTCCATTTCGTCGTCAATGTCATCACCCATGACGTCGTCGTTGTCATCATGGTCCCATTTCAGGTGAATCCGGTTTGATTCAAAATCGTCATTATTGAGAGATTCAAGCAGTTCTCCAAGGGTTATGTTGATAAGGTTGCTGTCGATGGAATCATCAATATTGGCAGATCCGATCAGCTCCAGCAAAATTGCGTATTTACCGCTGGAAAGCTTGAGTTTTTCTGCCTGGGAGCGTTCTTTAGAGGACAGTTGATAGGATTGGGATATCACATCAATTTTCTCGTAGTATTCTTTCAACCAATAAACAACTTCGTACTTTATGCGAGTCAGCAAGTTTAACGAGGTAGCGCTGTCATCCACGCTAAAGAGAATTTTCGAGTCTTCCTGGGTCAAGTATCCGGCGGTAAGCAAAGCCTCCACAATTTTCTCGACCCCATCGTCGACATCATCACCAATCAGGTCTTTGCCAGCAATCAAATTTTTACCGTCCTGGTTGACACCTTCAACAGCAATAATTTTGTTAAATCGGTTGTAGGTTAATTCGATGCTTGGGTTAACATCGATAGACATATATCCTGCAGGGCTTTCAGATAGCCATAATCCTCCAAATAGAAGGACTGCGATCGCAAGAATTCCTGCGAGGAGCCCGTATTTTCGATTAGTCTTCATTTCAAGTCCTTTCGGTTTTCTTTGCGCTTCTTCGCACAATTATTTTGTTAATGCTGGAAAAGCATATTTTATCGCAATGAGTCTTGAGATTGACAGGTTTTCTCTTGATTTTCCACTAAAATGCGATATATTTACTTAAATGCGTTGACGCAGGAAGAGTAAGAAGCTGACTTTTGCCAGTGATACCGGGAAAGTGTGAACCGGTTCAAAGGTACTTCCCAAAACCACCTGCCAGCTTGAACCTGAAAGGTTTTCCAATTAAGGTGAACGGTAGCCCCGTTATCGGCACAACGAGATGCTCCAAATGGAGCAATCTGGGTGGAACCGCGTGAGAGATCTCTCGCCCCAGGGCGAAGGTCTTTTTGTTTTAAGAAGCGGTTGTACAAATAGACCCTCAAAAATCTCAAAAAACAACCGGCAATGGAGGAAGAATGTCTACCAAAGAGGATTACGAAAATTCACGACTTTATCGTATCCGCCATTCAGCTGCCCATGTAATGGCTGAAGCTGTACTGGAAATGTTCCCGGATGCTCAAATCGCAATCGGCCCGTCTATTGAAGACGGTTTTTACTATGATTTCGATCTGCCGCGCACGCTCACCCCGGATGATCTCGAGACTATCGAAAACCGGATGAAAGAACTTATCAAGGCGAAAGAAGATTTCGTTCGCGAAGAAGTCTCAGCTGCCGAGGCGAAAGAAATTTTCAAGGACCAGAAGTATAAATTGGAGCTAATTGAGGGCTTGGAAAGTGGCCAGGAGGATGAAGACGGTAACCCAACTGATCAGAAGGTGCCAATGACGATTTATAGATCAGGCCAATTCGTTGACCTCTGCCGTGGACCGCACGTTGAGAATACTTCTGAGATCAACCCGCACGCCATCAAGCTCCTCAATGTCGCCGGCGCTTACTGGCGTGGCGACGAGCACCGCCCCATGCTGCAGCGTATTTATGGCACCGCCTGGGAAACCAAGGACGAGCTGAAGGATTATCTATGGAAGTTGGAAGAAGCGAAAAAACGCGACCATCGCAAACTGGGTAAAGAGCTGGACCTCTTCAGTTCAAATGATGAGGTTGGGCAGGGTCTGATCCTATGGCACCCCAACGGCGGCATGGTACGCCATCAGATCGAGCGTTATTGGGACGATAAGCATATAGCCAACGGCTATGACCTGGTCTACACGCCCCATATCGGCAAAGCCAGCTTGTGGGAAACCAGCGGACACCTCGGATTCTACAAAGAAAATATGTATTCTCCGATCGTGATCGAGGACCAGGAATATTTCATCAAACCGATGAACTGCCCCTTCCACCTGCATATCTACAAGAGCCAGCTGCGATCGTACCGAGACCTGCCCCTGCGCTTTGCCGAAAAAGGCACAGTATACCGCTATGAGCGCTCTGGTGTGCTGCACGGTCTGATGCGTGTGCGTGGTTTTACCCAGGACGATGCCCATCATTTCTGCAGACCGGACCAAATGCCCGACGAAATCGACTTCACGCTCAATTTCAGTATTGATATGCTGAAAGCCTTTGGATTTACCGATTTTCAGGCCTATCTGAGCACCAAACCCGAGAAGAGCGTGGGCGATGAGCAGATGTGGCACGACGCCGAAGCCGCGCTGGAAGATACGCTCAAACGCATGAATGTCCCTTACGAGATCGATGAAGGCGGCGGCGCATTTTATGGTCCGAAGATCGACCTGAAGGTGCGTGATGCCTTAGGCCGGGAATGGCAGCTTTCGACCATCCAGTTCGACTTCAACGAGCCTGAACGCTTTGATTTGACCTATATCGGTGAAGATGGCAAGGAGCACCGCCCCTACATGGTGCACCGCGCTTTGCTTGGTTCGATGGAGCGCTTCTTTGGTGTACTGATCGAGCATTATGCCGGCGCTTTCCCGGTTTGGTTGGCACCAAAACAGGTGATGTTGATCCCGATCGCCGACCGACACAACGGCTATGCGCATGATGTTGCAGCCCGATTGAAGAAAGCCGGTTTACGTGTGAGCGTGGATGATGGTTCAGACCGTATGAATGCCAAGATCCGCAACGCCCAAAAGCAAAAGTATCCTTACATGCTTGTGATTGGCGATCGCGAAATGGAAGATAAGCAAGTAGCCCTGCGCCGCAGAAACGGTGACAACCCGGGTGCCATGAGCGTTGATGACTTCCTTGCAATAGCGCTGGATGAGATCGAACGGAAGGTGTAGGCAGAATAAAAAAAGTATGCAATTGTTTGTCATTCTGAACGAAGTGAAGAATCTTAGCGATTAGGATTCCTGGGGAGCACACTTTACGAAGTATAGTTCGCGTCGTGACGCGACAAAAACTCAGGATGACAAACGATGCAAAATACTTGCGAAGCACACTTACGAGTGTGCTTCGCTTTTTATCTCAAATAAGAATAGCTTCACTTGGCGCAGTTACGCTGATATCACGACCGGGGTAGGTTCTGGTTGCAAACCCTGGTGATGTTCCTGCAGATATTTCTTCAAGTATTGCCCGGTATAGCTTCCCGGGGTTTCGCAGACATCTTCCGGGGTTCCCTGGGCAATAATTTCGCCGCCGTTTATCCCTCCATCGGGTCCCAGATCGATGATCCAATCTGCCACTTTAATGATGTCCATATTATGCTCGATGATCAACACAGTGTTTCCAGTGTCAACCAACGCTTGCAAAACCTCGATCAATTTATGCACATCAGCAGCATGCAGCCCAACTGAAGGTTCATCCAACACGTAAAGTGTCCTGCCAGTAGCAATTCGGGAAAGTTCTTTCGACAGTTTAACACGTTGTGCTTCACCACCCGAAAGCGTCGGTGCAGGCTGACCGAGCCTGATGTAACCCAAGCCAACGTCATACAATGTCTGCAGGCGGCGTTTAATCTTCGGAAAAGCATCAAAAAACTCCATCGCAGATTCAACAGTCATGTCCAAAACTTCTGCTATGTTTTTGTCTTTGAAGCGCACCTGCAACGTCTCGTGGTTATAACGGGTACCATGGCACACTTCACAGGGCACGTAAACATCAGGCAGGAATTGCATTTCAATCTTTAATTGCCCTTCACCCATACAGGCTTCGCAGCGACCACCCTTGACGTTGAAAGAAAAGCGCCCCTTCTGGTAGCCCCGGATCTTGGATTCAGGCATATCCACGAAAAGGTCGCGGATGTTATCGAAAAGCCCGGTGTATGTGGCGGGGTTGGAGCGCGGTGTCCGTCCGATAGGCGACTGATCGATGTTGATGATCTTATCCAGGTGCTGAACACCTTCAACACTCTCGTGTTTACCGGCATTGGTATGGGCACGCATCAGTTTTCTTGCCAGCGCATTATACAGAATATCCACCATCAGGGTCGATTTGCCTGAACCGGATACGCCTGTGATACACACAAACTTGCCCAGAGGAATATCGACATCGATGTTTTTTAAATTATTTTCTGAAGCTCCCTTGATTTTCAGGAAGTTTCCATTGCCCTTGCGGCGTTCTTTTGGCAGGGGCACAATTTTTCTGCCGGAAAGATAAGCACCGGTGATAGATTTCGGTTCGGCTTCGATATCCTCAGCTGTGCCTTCGGCTACCAGCCACCCGCCGTGTTCCCCTGCACCAGGGCCAAGATCGACGATCCAGTCAGCATTACGCATGGTTTCTTCATCATGCTCGACCACCAAAACTGTATTGCCCAGGTCTCGTAAACCTTTGAGGGTATCAAGAAGTTTGTCGTTATCCCGCGGATGCAGACCAATTGAGGGTTCATCCAGCACGTACAAAACTCCCATCAGCTTTGAACCGATTTGGGTTGCCAGGCGAATACGCTGGGCTTCTCCACCGCTAAGCGTGGAGGCGGACCTTTCCAGAGTCAGGTAATCGAGCCCGACATCGGTCATAAATGAGAGCCGGGCTTTGATCTCCTTAAGAATGCGGTCTGAGATCGCCCGGTCGCGCTTACTGAGCGGTGTGTCTTTTGATGCTCCGAGCCTGCTGATCCAATCCAAAAGTTGATCGACCGGAAGCTGGGTCACTTCAATAATGTTCTGATCATCAATGGTCACTCCCAGGGCTTCCTTACGCAGGCGTTTGCCACCGCACTCCGGGCAGGGAGTCTGAGTAATATATGATCCCAGTTTGATCCGGACCCAATCTGACTGGGTTTCCTGGTAACGGCGCTGCATGTTGCCGACCACACCTTCGAACGCAGTCATAAATGTACCGGTTCGACCATTTCTTCCTACATAACGGACTAAGATTTCTTTTCCTTCAGTTCCAAATAACACCAGGTTTTGCTGTTGCTTGGTCAGTTTCTCAAAAGGGGTATCCAGGCTGAAATGGTACTTTTCTGCCAGTGTCTCCAGCATTTGCCAGAGGTAACCACCGGCATCTTTTGAGTCCCATTCTGAATTCTTGATGGCACCCTGTTTCAGAGAGAGTGTTTTGTCCGGGATCACCAGGTTAGGATCAATTTCTTCCTTGAAACCGAGACCCTGGCAAACCGGGCAGGCACCGTGCGGCGTATTGAACGAAAAAGTTCGGGGTTCTATTTCTATCAAAATCGAACCGTGTATCGGGCAAGCCAAATTTTCAGAATATTGGCGGTCTTCAGGTGGGTTACTGCTCAAATTCTGGATGGTAACGTAACCCTCGCCTATGCGCAAGGCTGTTTCTACCGAATCAGTCAAACGGGTGATGCTGTTCTGACGGTCGTCTTCATTTTCAAAGGCATGAATAACCAGGCGGTCAACCACGGCCTCAATCGTATGTTTTTTGTATCGATCGAGCTCGATCTCATCTTCCAGGCTATAAACCTCACCGTCAACGCGCACACGTGCGAAACCTGATTTGGTGATCTCATTGAAGAGTGCCTGGTAGGTACCCTTTCGTTCCCGCACCATGGGTGCCAAAACCAACAAGCGTGAGCCTTCCGGCATTGCCAGGATGTTGTCGACGATTTCCTGAGCAGACTGCTTTTGCACGGGACGACCGCAAATAGGACAGTGAGGAATGCCAACCCGGGCGTAGAGCAGACGCAGGTAATCGAAAATTTCGGTTACTGTACCAACCGTGGAGCGTGGGTTGTTGGAGGTCGATTTCTGATCGATCGCTACGGCAGGTGAAAGGCCTTCAATCGAGTCGACATCCGGTTTGTTCATTTGCCCTAAAAACTGGCGGGCATATGAAGAAAGTGATTCAACGTAACGCCGCTGCCCTTCGGCAAAAATGGTATCAAAAGCAAGCGAACTCTTGCCCGAACCGGAAATACCGGTCAATACTACAAGCTTATCCCTGGGGATTTCCACGCTGATGTTCTTTAAATTATGTTCACGCGCACCAACAATGCGCAGATTATCTTCGCTCATTAATTTTTACTCCGGCAAATATTATATCAAATGTTCTATATTTTTTTCATTAATATCAGGACTGGATCGGGGTTTGTTCTTCCTTCATTTGTTTTCGATTGATCAGGAAGTAAACCAAAAAACCCACCATGACCGGGATCCAGAAGGATATCAGGCGGTACCCAAGGACGACCACAAGCGCGATATCGTCCGGCACGCCCAGACTGGTAAAGAGGGCAGCCATTGAGGTTTCAATGACACCCAACCCGCCCGGAATGATGAAAGCCATCTTCGCCAGTAAAAGCGGCAAACCATAACCAGCGAAAAGAACACCGAAGTTCACCTTGTAGCCAGCCGCCATAAATATCAGGTACATGGTCAGTACATCAAACCCATAATATCCGATCGTTCCCAAAAGCGGTCGCAACCAGTTACCATTCCCCATTTGCTTCCAGGCGTCGATCAGAATATTCAGGCGTGTTTGCGTCACTTCCGGGTCATAGGGCTTGTTGCGAAAACGATTCCAGTTCCAAAGAGCCCAGTTGACTACTTTGAAAGCCGGCTTTGGGAAAGCCAATGCGAGCAGATAACCAAATGAGAATAGAAGAAGCAGCGCGATGAATATGGAATATTGAAGCAGTTGGTCACCCGTGAGATGCCCTGTAAAACGCAATGTGACGATGCCTACGATGGCAATAAAAGTCAGCGGGATGTTCGCAAGCATGGAAGGCAACAACCCTGCCACCACCGAGTTGGATTTTCGGACCCCTCTTTTTGCGAAAAGCCCAAAGGTGGCCGCTGCTGCGCCGATCCACCCGCCTGCCACGATACCGATACTGTAAGAAGAGAGAAAGATAGCCGTGCATTCCAGCACGGTCAGGTTGTGTCCCTGGATATCGAGCACCGCTTTCAATGATGAACCATAGCTGAAGTAAACCAGCGACTCAGTAATTACGGCAGCAATGACCAGCCACCAGGTCATATCTCTCAAAACTGTGACAGCTTGGTTGATATCCAGCATTTTGGGCAGGATCAGGTTGACAGCCAGTCCGAGAATAAGGACCAGGATGACTATCCGCCACGTTTTCTTCTTTTTTACCGGGTTGGTTTCTTCAATCGCATCCATTTATACACATCAACTTACATAAATTCACCGGAACATATCCCGGTGACTATATAACCTATTTTAATCTTAAAACTCAAAGATGCACTAAGCGTACCAAGTGCATTTCCGGGAATATGCTCTTTTATGTAATTCCCCGACCAAAACGAGGTTCGCCGAAACAATTGGGGGAAATCTCCCCTTGCGGAGTAAACGTTTGCAGGAAATTAAAGATAAAATTTTATTAATGGTCCAGGAGAAGCAAGATAAACTGGAACAGATAGGAAAATCAAGGCTAAGAGGGAGATCGTTATGAAAAGTTTTCGGAAAGAGCTGATCGTCAATACACCCACCAGGCGTGCTTTTATCAATATCACCCGGGAGGTGGAGCGTGCCCTCACAGAAAGCGGCATACAGGAAGGGTTGGCTTTGATCAACCCGATGCATATTACCGCCTCTGTATTCATTAATGACGATGAACGGGGGTTACTCTCAGATTATGAAAGATGGCTCGAAAAAATAGCTCCGCATGCGCCTATTGAGCAGTACCGCCATAACGATACAGGAGAAGATAACGCCGACGCCCATATCAAACGGCAGGTGATGGGGCGCGAAGTGGTGGTTGCTGTCACAAAAGGGCGGCTAGACTTTGGCACCTGGGAGCAAATCTTCTACGGAGAATTCGATGGCATGCGTCCAAAGCGGATCCTGATAAAAATCATTGGGGAATGAACTTGTAATATGGCAGACCTTATACATGGATTCGGCAAAACATGCTGCGATTTTTTATAATCGCAATAACAAAAGAAATCATTAAAAGGAGAATAAAAAACATGCAACACAAAGAAGATTGGAAGAAAACCCCATTAGAACTACCTGAATTACTTTATGCCAAAAATGCTTTGGCACCAGTCATTTCAGAACAGACTATCGAATTTCATCATGGCAAACACCACAAAGCCTATTTTGACACCACTAAGGACTTGGTGAAGGGCACTGAATTGGAAGGCGCTTCACTGGAAGAGATCATGGATGCAGCCAGCAAAGATGACTCCAAGAAAAAACTCTACAACAACGCCGCCCAGGCTTGGAACCACAATCTCTATTGGGAGCAATTCGCTCCTGTTGGTCAAAGCAAAATTCCGGCAGAGTTGGAAAAAATGCTTCAGGAAAACTTTGGCAGCATCCAGGAATTCAAAAAGGTGATGGTTGAAGCTGGTGTTACCCGCTTCGGAAGCGGTTGGGCCTGGCTGGTTCTTAATAACGGAAAGCTCGAAATCTATTCGACCCCCAACGGTGATAACCCCTGGAAAGACGGTAAATTCCCCCTGATTGGTCTGGATGTCTGGGAGCACGCTTATTACCTCGATTACCAGAATCTGCGCAAAAAGCACCTTGAAGAAGTGCTTGATAAGATCATCAATTGGGACTATGTTTTGCATCTGATCAAGAAGTACCAGGATCAATAGCAAGCGTTTTGTTTTTCTTACGTAAAGACGGCTGAAAGGTCGTCTTTTTTTGTTTTCCATTTGCCTGCCTAATGCGTCATTGTGAGAATTAATTTTTCTGTAGGGGCGACCTGCCATGGTCGCCCAATGGAACGGTCAGTGCCCGTTCCATATAAATTGATTGTCATCCTGAACGTTGTGAAGGATCTTGGCGCACAGACTTTATAGATTCTTCGCTTTGCTCAGAATGACAGAATAAGGACACATGATGACAACCTATTGCACTTACAACCGCAATTTTTCTCATTTGCACTTATAAATACATTGCAGTTATAACTACAAACCCACATATTTGCAATTAGAACTGCAATGTTGTATACTTGGCGCAGGTGAGAAGATGATCGCAGTAATCGGAGATATCATAAAATCCAGGTCCATCCCAGACCGGCGTAAAACGCAGGAAGGGTTGGCTGAAGTATTAAATCAGATCAACTCGAGCCACGCCGACATCCTTGCATCCCGGTTCACCATCACACTGGGAGATGAGTTTCAGGGTGTGCTGCGCGATGCAAATGGTTTGCTGCGCATCCTGGACGAAATCAGTTTTCAACTGAAACCGATCAACTTACGCTTCGGCATCGGCGTCGGCGAACTGACCACACAGCTTGACCCCACTACCAGCATCGGTGCCGATGGACCTGCTTACTGGAAAGCGCGCGAGGCGATCGAATTCGTGCACACCAATAACGATTACGGACGTGCCAACATCCACCTCAGCGCCCAGGATCCTGATATCACAGTGGACCTGATCAATCAAATTTTGAAACTCACCGCGCTCCAGGTCAGCGGCTGGCGTGATTCGCAAAGTGATGTTTACAAGGTAATTCTGGCAGAGGGAATTTTAGACCCAGATGACATAAACCACCAGAAAGTTGCCCACCAACTGAAAATCCAGGTGTCATCCTTGACCCGCAGATTTGAATCCAGCGGCATCAAACGCTACATGTCCGCTCGCAACGAGGCAGAGTTGGCATTGGAAAGGATAAATCAAAAATATGCCTAATGCTCTGCTTTTTCTCGTTCTGCTGATCGTTCATCTCCTAGGCGATTTTTATCTTCAAACGCCCGGTTTGGCTGCCAAAAAAGAAGATGCCTACTCCGGGCTCGTCTTTCACGCACTAATTTATGCTGGCATTATTCTCTTAGCCTTTGCAGTTGTTGACGCCCCATGGTGGATATTTGCGATCGCTGCCGTTGCCCATTGGCTGATCGATAGTCTCAAATGGCTGCTGAGGAACAAGCACTTTTCAAAAGCAGCGCTCTTTGGCGTTGACCAGGTGCTGCATTTACTGGTCCTGGTTTTGCTCGCACATTTTTCGCCCGAAGCCGGTTTGCGCCCATGGCTGGCAACACTGGGGATATCCAACACGTTTTGGGCATGGGCTGCTTTGCTTTTGCTAATCTTGAAACCAGTCAATGTCAGTGTAGATATTCTCTTTGAAAAGTACGCGCTGGCTGCGAAAGAGGAAAGCAGCAGACAAGATCAAAAAAAGAATTCGACTGGGGCTGAGAACCCAGCCAGTGAGCCGGTCGTGAAGCCCCTGGAAGTTGAAGGCGCTGGTGCCTGGGTGGGAACATTGGAGCGGCTGATCACGGTTTTGTTTGCGTCCCTCGGGCAGTATGCTGCTATGGGCTTGCTGATGGCTGCCAAATCAATGGCTCGTTACGACAAGATCAGCAAGGGTCCTGCCTTCGCTGAATATTACCTGATCGGTACGCTCTTCAGCCTGCTTATGGCAATTGCCGCTTACCTGGTCATTTTCAAGCTGATCGCCCCTGTACCCGTGGTGCCCGACCCTACCCCGATCCTGATCATCACGCCAACACCACTGCCGTAGTCAATTGTCATCCTGAGTGAAACGGAGGATCTCAACGGTCCTACCGTCAAAATTTTTAGCATTCAAAGGGCGCTGTGTAGAAACGCTCGGAATGACAGAATAAAGAAGCGACCTTTTCTTTGATGCTTCTATCGCACACCTATCCCAATCAATGTAAAATTACATCATGGAATTCAAACTCAACGCTCCTTACAAACCCACTGGCGACCAGCCTGAAGCCATCCGTCAACTCGTGGAAGGTATCAACAAAGGCTACCATGACCAGGTTTTGCTCGGTGCCACTGGCACAGGCAAGACTTTCACAGTTGCCAACGTGATCCAGCAGCTGCAGCTGCCCACCCTGGTGATGACCCACAACAAAACACTGGCAGCCCAGCTTTACGCCGAGTATACCGAATTCTTCCCTGAAAATGCAGTGGAGTATTTCGTCTCTTATTACGATTATTATCAACCGGAAGCCTACATCCCACGACGCGATCTGTATATCGAGAAAGAAACCGATATTAACGAAGAGATTGACCGTCTGCGCCTGGCAGCAACAACGGCGCTGATGTCCCGCCAGGATGTTATTATCGTGGCATCGGTCTCCGCCATTTATGGTTTGGGCGACCCTGAAGCCTATCGCGCCTCTGTGCTGCAGATTCCAAAAGGACAGATCTACCGTCGGAATGCCCTCCTGCGGCAATTGATCGATATCCAATACCAACGCAACGACCTGGAAGTCAAGCCCGGTATCTTCCGGGTGCGTGGTGATACGCTCGAAATCCTGCCCGCTTACAGCGAACGCGAATCGATCAGGATCAGCTTTTTTGGTGACGAGATTGAAGATATCACGCGACTCAACCCACTTACCGGGGAGATTTTGGAGAAACCCGATCATATCGATATCTACCCGGCCAAACATTATGTCACCGAAGAGCATCGCATGGAAAAAGCGCTCAATGATATCGAAACCGAACTGGAAGAGCGCCTTGAATACTTTCGAAAAAACGATCGCCTGTTGGAAGCCCAACGCCTCGAGCAACGTACTCGTTATGACATTGAAATGATGAAAGAGACTGGCACCTGTGCTGGCATCGAAAACTATTCCCGCCACATTGACCAGCGCGCTGAAGGCACCCCGCCCTGGACGCTGATCGACTTTATGCCCTCCCGCTACCTGCTTGTGCTGGACGAATCCCACATGATGGTACCTCAGCTGCGCGGAATGTTTAACGGCGACCGCGCTCGCAAAGATACCCTGGTGGAATACGGTTTCCGTTTACCATCCGCCAAAGACAACCGCCCGCTGAAATTCCCCGAGTTCGAAAAAATGATGGGCATTACGATGTACACCAGTGCCACGCCTGGTCCCTATGAATTGGAAAAGGCTGAACAGGTGGTTGAGCAGATCATTCGCCCGACTGGCTTGCTGGATCCGGAGGTGGAGATCAGACCCAGCAAGGGGCAAGTCGATGATCTGATCGTGGAACTGCGCGCCCGTGTGGATCGAGGCGAACGCGCCCTGGTGACCACGCTGACCAAGCGCATGGCAGAAGACATGGCTGACTACCTGCTCGAAATGGGTTTCAAGGTTCATTATCTACACTCTGAGGTTGACACGCTCGAACGGGTTGGCATCCTGCGCGACCTGCGCCTGGGTGTTTTTGACGTGGTTGTGGGCATCAACCTGCTTCGCGAGGGGTTGGACCTGCCCGAAGTTTCGCTGGTAGCGATTTTGGATGCCGACAAAGAAGGTTTTTTGCGCTCCACTACGGCGTTGGTGCAGAACTTTGGCCGTGCTGCCCGCCATATTAATGGCAAGGTCATTCTTTATGCTGATAACATGACCGATTCCATGAAACGCGCTATTGACGAGACCAACCGCCGCCGTACCATCCAGGAAGCCTATAACCAAGAGCACAACATCTCCCCGGTAGGCATCACCAAGGCTGTCCATGACATTACCGAACGTCTAACCAATGTTTCGAAGGAAGACAAGAAAGCGCCAAAGAACGCCCGCGAGTTGGCAGCTTCCATGGAACAACGCGAATTGGAACGCATGATCAAAGAGATGGAAAACCAGATGAAGGCTGCCGCCAAGGAGCTGGAATTCGAACGAGCCGCCATGCTGCGCGACCAGGTCTATGAGCTGAAGGCAATATTAGTGGAAGACAGCAACCTACCACCCTGGAAGAAACAGGTTTTACTGGCGAAAGATCTTGGAGATTGAGTATTTAAGGTGTCCTTCTGAGCGAGGTGAAGAATCTTTGAGCAAATAAAAATCAAGGTTCTTCCTCTCACTCAGAATGACAGGATAAAAATCTTAAAACCGGACTTCAAACCGGTCAAATTCTCCTTGAAATGGAAACCAGGTGAAGCGTACTTCGTCCACCCTTGCAGAATGTGGACCGCGTCTGAGATTCCTCAACAACTGCTCTAACGAAACCCGCTCACCTTCCGCAACCACCTGAACACCCCCGCCATACATGTTCCGAACCCAACCGGTCAGACCCAGTTCGAGTGCAGCGTCCAGTGTGAAATAACGAAAGCCAACACCCTGCACGGCACCGCTTACTGAAGCCTCCAGGCGTGCCATCTCCGATTTATTTTCAGCTTCCATATTTCTCCGATCTACCTAAAAGCGATCGTCGTCGTATTCCTCAAGCGAAAAGTCGTCATCATCGGTCTCATCATCGTCATCGTCGACGTAATGCTCCCACTCATCGTCATCGAAGTCCTCACCGTAAAGGTCATCTTCTTCTTCCTCGAACTCCGTATCTTCGCCTGAGTCTTCATCCTCGTCTTTGGCTTTGGAGCCATCCAATGGCACGGCAATCAACTCCATTTCCTCATTGCCTTCGGTGAAATTGAGCATTTCAATGGCTTCTTCCAGGAAAGCACTTTCCTCGTCGTCTTCAGAGGCTGCCAGTAAGGCATCCAATTTGCGTTCCACGCCTTCGCCGCCAATTTGCGCCAGCGCCCAGATGATTTCCTTTCTGAGGTCCTCATCTTCGACCGTATCGACAGCTTTCAAAAGGCGTTTTCTGGCCTTTTTCACGGCAAGCTCGCCAGCCGCATGCACTGCCTGGATGCGTACCTGCAGGTTTTCATGTTCAAGGTTTTCCAATACGGTGCTTTCCCACTGCTCATCAGCTGAACGACCCATGGCAAACATGGCGCTTTCCAACCAGAGATCATCATGCATCGCCGCCGCTTTGCGCAGCAGGGCAGGAATCTCATTACGGCTTGAATATCCCAGAGCTTCCAAAGCTCTTCTTCTTACCAGATCGCTCTCATCTTCGTTGTATGCACGCAGTAAGGTATCTTCGATTTCATGCTGAATTTCGGGTTTTAGTTTTTCAACCTCACCCATATAGATGTATGGTCCAAGTGCATTGGCAACTGCCGCCCGCACTGCTTCGCTGCGCGAGTGATCTGACAGCAGGCGCAGATAGACTGGCACCAGTCGGCGATCTTCAGAATCAAAAAGCAGGTCAATCGCTGAGATACAAACGTCTGTATCTTCATCAGCCAGGGCAACCCGCGCCACCGGCTCAAACATCAACATCGGGTCGTTTTCAGCTAAACTGACCAGGTCCTGCAAAAAAGTTTGTCGTCTTTGGAGGGGAACATTGCGCCAGCAGTTAGCCAGTGCTTCCTGTTGTGCTGTGTCAAGATCTGAAAATTGGTAGAGGAGCCTGGCAGGAAATTGTTTATCCAGGTTCATCAGAGCATCAATTAACTCTTGCATGGGGTTAGTTGCGTCCATATTTACCTCGTTACGGCCCCAAAACCGGGTTACGGAAATCCTGGATGGTGATGAAAACCATCAGCAGGATCAGGGCGTAAAAGAAAAGATTATTGATCAATAACGCAACCTTTTCAGGAATGCGTTTACGCGTAATTGCCTCAATGGCCAGAAAAAGAATTTGTCCGCCATCCAATGCCGGAATCGGAAGCAGGTTGGTGATGCCCACTGCGATCGAGATCATCGAGATGACCGAGAGCCGATAAATCGGGAAACCAGTTGCAACCGGGCTGGTCTGGTCCATTTGGGCAGCGTTGTTGAAAATGTCGTAAATGCCCTTGATACCAACAATACGGGCATCCGCTGAAGAGATCGCCCCCCTGATCAAGTTCACAGGGATCAGCAAGGTTGTTTTTACCTGCAGCCAAAAGGTCTTGAATGCCTGGGAAACTGATTCCCCAAACGGCAAAGAAATCACCGGGTAGGTAATACTTACACCCATGGCGCCCTGGTTTTCAGGTGGGTTGCTGCGAGGGGTCAGTTCGACAGTGTTACTGATGCCATTACGTTCATAGGTCAGCTCAACGGGGATATCCAGGTACTTACTGGTTGCTGCAGAAATGTCTTCAAAACTGGCAATATCATAATCGCCGACCCTGGTGATCACATCGCCGACTTCCAGACCTGCAGCCTGGGCAGGCGAATTTGGGGCAACTTCAGCGACCATCACCTTGCTGGTATCCTGACCACCAGCTACGGAGAACATCACGATCAGCAAGATAATGCCGAAAATAAAGTTCATCGTGGCACCGGCTATCAACACTAAAAAACGCTTCCATTTTGGTGCATTCAACAATCCACCGGGTTCATCGACTGATTCGTGTTCCCCTTTGAGGCGTACAAAACCGCCGAAGGGGATCCAGTTGAGCGTGAACTCTGTCCCTTTCCAGGTGAAAAGTTTCGCCAGTTTGGGCGGATAGCCAAAACCAAATTCTTCCACTTCAATTCCAACAGCCTTGGCAACCAGCATATGACCAAGCTCGTGGATGAAGATTAATAATCCAAAAAAGAAGATAAACTGCAAAATTGTCCAGATATCCATTATGTCTCCTGAACGGCTATTATACTCAAATTGACGAGGATTCCATTTAATGTGTAAGACTATGGTGTCATTTGGAGGAAACAAAAACCCCCGGATTTATGTGCGGGGGTTAGTTTTTTCGAGGATACTGCTACGCTAAAGCGGTTTGGACCACCTTAGCAAAAGCCTTGGGATCGTGCACAGCGATATCAGCCAACATTTTACGATTGATGATCACATTGTTCTTACGCATTGCAGCGATGAAACGGCTGTAAGTTGTGCCATTCATGCGGGCAGCGGCGTTGATGCGGGCGATCCAAAGACGGCGCAGGTCGCGTTTGCGATTGCGGCGGTCGTTATAGGCATACCACTGGGCATGCAGGAAAGCCTCATTAGCTCGTTTGAACAAATGATTGTAACTGCCACGATAACCACTGTTATGGGCAATCAGCCGTTGATGACGGCGTCGGCGATATGGTCCACTCTTTACTCTTGCCATAATAACTCCTTTGCGGTCCCCTGGGCGTCAGACTCTTTGTCTTGTTGTAAACACCCAACAGCCACACTAATCCGAATACGACAGGACAGTCCTTAGTCCTTCTTGCTCATGTAAGGTGCCAAGCGCTTAATGTGCTTGACCAAACCCGGGTTGGAGACCTCAATTGTCTCGGCGAGCAAATACTTTGTTCGCTTCGATGTGTTTCGGCGCAAGTGGCCTTTTCCAATTTTGGTCCGAACAATTTTGCCGGAACCGGTCATGCGGAAGCGTTTGGACGTAGCCTTATGAGTCTTAATTTTGTACTTTCCACTACTTTGTTTACGTGGCACGATCAAACTCCTCTTAGAAAATCCAACGGCTGTGAGCAAACCGCAGCCGTCGGTCAATAACCAACCGCAAATTATACCAGATAATCTGCTTTGTCAATCAATGAAAATGTTGTATTAATTTCTCTTGGGTGCCAGCATCATGAACATCGAACGCCCTTCCATACCGGGTGCTTGTTCGATTTCAGACACGTCGCTCAACTCTTCCGCAATTTCTCTCAGATCTTCCAGTGCCAGTTCGGGGTAGGTAATTTCCCGCCCTCTGAAACGGATCGTGACTCTCACCTTCATCCCGCTTTCGAGCCAACGGCGGGCGTCGCGCACCTTGAATCCCTGGTGATGATCACTGGTTTTAGGGCGCAGGCGGATCTCTTTGATCTCGACCTTGGTTTGAGATTTTCGCGCTTCGCGTTCCTTTTTCTCTTTTTCGTAAAGGAACTTGCTGTAGTTGATGATTTTTGTGACAGGTGGGTCAGCATTCGGGGCGATTTCGACCAGGTCGAGCCCGGCGTTATTTGCCCTGCGTAAGGCTTCATCGATGCTTACAATGCCAACGTTTTCCCCGTTCTCGTCAACAAGGCGAACCTTATCTGTGCGGATGCGTTCATTAATACGATATTCTTGTTTACTACTGATATCCTTTTTCTCCTTAATTATAAAAAATACGAATTCTCCTCGAATCGGCGTAGCTAATATTACCATAAGGCAAAATGTTTAGTCAACAAATTGAAAGATCGAGCACTATTTGTCGAAGGATTTCGACAATTTTTCTCGGTTTTAATCCGAAACGTGTAGAATTGAACTCGGAGGAATGAAAACCATGGATAATTCGAACAATTTAGAAAAATATGCAGACCTGATCGTCAACATCGGTCTCAATCTTCATCAAGGTGATAAGCTCAACATCCGCATGAGCGAACACTCGCTGGCGCTTGCCCGATTGGTCTCAAAAAAGGCTTATCAAAAAGGCGTCAACGATGTCCGCCTTGATTTCTCAGATGACACCACCACCCTTGATCGTTATCTTTTTGCCCCGGATGAGACCTTTGAGAGTTATCCGGAATACCAGGTGGATTTTAATGAAAACCTTTTTAAAGACAATTACAACGTGCTCAATTTGTATGCTCCCAATCCTGATCTGCTGAAACCTGCTGATCCGGCCCGTATTGCCCAGTGGCAAAAGGTAGCCGGAAAAGCAGTGAAGCGCATCCAGCATTACACCATGCAAAATGAAGTCAAATGGTGCGTCACTGGCGTGGCATGCCCTGCCTGGGCGGCAGCTGCTTTCCCGGAATTGCCCGAAGAAGAAGCAATGCAGAAACTGTGGGATAACATTTTCATGGCGACCCGCGTGGACCAACCCGATCCCGTGGCTGTCTGGGAAGAGCACGATCTCAAACTAAAGGAACATCGCAAGTTCCTGAATGACATGCATTTTGATCGCGTTCATTATCAGGGTCCTGGAACTGACCTGGTGGTTGGGCTGCCCGATTTGCACATTTGGGAAGGTGGCTCTGGTTTCAGTCAAAAGGGTGACCGCTTCTTCCCCAACATCCCCACTGAAGAGGTCTTCAGCATGCCCGATGCCGACCGTGTGGATGGTACGCTGCGCGCAACAATGCCCCTCTCAGTCCGCGGACAGATCGTAGATAATTTCCACTTCACCTTCAAAGACGGTAAAGTTGTCGATTATGATGCCGAAGTCGGCAAGCAGATCCTGGATGACTTGCTGGACATGGATGAAGGTGCCAAACGCCTGGGTGAGATCGCCCTGGTGGCAGCCAACTCGCCCATCAGCAATACCGGCATTTTGTTTAAAAATACACTCTTTGATGAGAACGCCTCCTGCCACTTTGCCCTGGGCGCTGCCTACAGTGAAAATATGGAAGGCGCTACTGAACGGAGTGAAGAAGAAAACCGCAAGCTGGGCATGAACAACTCGCTCATTCATGTGGACTTCATGGTCGGCTCCAAAGACGTGACAGTGACTGGTATCAAGAAAGACGGCACCGAGATCGTTTTACTGAAAGACGGCGACTGGCAGATTTAATTAACGCCCGTCTATCTGAGCCTATACTTCTGTCATCCTGAGCTTCCTTTGCGAAGGATCTTAACCTTCATCCGTCAAGATTCTTCGCTTCGCTCAGAATGACAGATCAAGATCGACTTTATGGTACGATTTAAGTCATCAAATCATTGGAAGTGACTATGTTTAGAACTCGTTTTGCCCCCAGCCCAACCGGCTATATGCACATTGGAAACCTGCGTACCGCACTGTACGCCTACCTGATCGCCAAACAAGCAGGCGGTACATTTATCCTGCGAATTGAAGACACAGACCAAAGCCGCAATGTTCCGGAGTCTGTCCAGGCGATTTATAACGGTTTACACCTGGCTGGGATCGAGTACGACGAAGGTCCGGACAAAGACGGCGGCTACGGACCATACGTCCAGAGCCAGCGTCTGCCCATTTACAAAGAATACGCTCTCAAATTGATCGAGAGCGGAGATGCTTATTATTGTTTTGATCAAAAAGAGGATAAACCCGCCCTGGAAGTGACTGGCGAACGCGTGCAAGGCTATCGCGACCCCTGCCGAAACCTGACCCCCGCAGAGGTCCAGGCGAAATTCGACGAAGGCATTGTCCCTGTCATCCGGCAGCGCATCCCCGATTCGGGTGTGAGCAGTTATTATGATCATGTCTATGGTGAGATCACCATTGACAACGATCAATTGGACGACCAGGTGCTTTTGAAATCGGATGGTTTTCCAACGTACAATTTTGCCAACGTCGTCGACGATCACCTGATGGCGATCACGCATGTGATCCGCGGACAGGAATACCTGACATCGACACCAAAGTACAACCTGCTCTACCAGGCATTTGGCTGGGAGCGCCCCGAGTACATCCACCTGCCCCATATTATTAAAGAAGACGGCAGCAAGATGAGCAAGCGCAAAGGAGACCCTTCGTTCGAAGATCTGGTGAAGATGGGTTATCTGCCGGAAGCAGTGGTCAATTATGTCGCACTGCTAGGCTGGAACCCGGGTGATGAGCGCGAGTATTTCCTGCTGCCCGGTTTGATCCAAGCGTTTGATATGAACCGTATCAACAAATCGAATGCCGCCTTTTCGTTTGATAAACTGCGCTGGCTGAACGGTGAACACATCCGCGCCCTGAGCCCGGAAGAGTTCCACAAGCGTGCCTTGCCCTTCTACCCGGCTGGCTTTGACCGTTTTGACATGGAACAGTTAAGTGCTCTGATCCAGGTACGAACTGAGAATCTGGCGGATATCCCTGCATTGGTTGGCTTTTTTGCGGACCTGCCTGAGTACGATGTTGATTTGTTTGTGCACGAAAAATCCAGATCAACGTTGGAGAGCTCCAAACGAGTACTCCAGGGAGTACAGCCCCTTTTCGAGGGGATTGAGGGTTGGTCCAACGAAACTCTATTCGATGTATTGAAGAGTTTCTCGAAGGAACAGGGATTGAAGGTCGGCACAGTGATGTGGCCAATTAGAACTGCCCTATCTGGGCAGGCAACCTCCCCCGGCGGCGCGACCGAACTGGCAGCGATTTTGGGCAAAGAAGAAACTATGCGCAGGATTGCATTGGGATTGGAAAAGTTGGGGTAAAGGCAGATAGCCTCATCACTGCGCTCCTCGCAATGACGAGTTAATTGCTTCACTAAGATTACGATCACAGATAAAAAATCCCGCAACAGCCAAAAGAGCAATTGCGGGATTTGTAATAATTGTAGGTTTTAGAACAACGCAGTGGAAAGGTCCGAGCGGTATTGGCGCACGGAGGGGTGTTCGTCGCTGAGCACCTCGAGCAAGCCCAAATAAACAGCCTTGGCTTCTCCATCCCGATAATTTTTGTCTTTCTTGAGCACACCCAACAAACCATCCAGGGCGATTAATATCTTACCGCGCTTCGCCAGTCGAATGGCATTGCGGAAAGCGGATTCAAGTGGGTCATCAAGAACGATCTTATCCAGCTCCGGGTCCGTGTATGCCCTGGCTACCGGTAACAAAACCGCTGAATCAGCAGATTGCGGACAGACCGGGAATTGTTCCAGGATTTCTAAGGCTGTCCTGCCATTGCCCTGATAAAGCATCACTCGTGCATAAGCCAGTAAACCAACAGGATCGCCGTGGCTTTGCATGACGTATTGTTTGAGTGCTTTTTCTGCTTCTACATAGTCTCCCAGCAGCATCAGGCTGTTGCCCTTGACCAGCAACAGGGAGCCGGCTCGCGGCATGATACGGTCAACAAACAGGCGTAAATTCTTCTCAGAAAGTACACCTACATAATCAGCAACAATACGACCATCCACAAAAGCCTTGATCGCAGGCAAATTGGTGACCTTCAAGCGTTCCGCCAACCGGGTTTGTTCATCTACATTCACACGGGCGACACGCAACTCACCGTCTGCCTCCTGGGATAGTAGGGCGAGGGTTTGTGACTGCACACGACAGGGAATACACCAGGGTGCCCAAAAATCGACAACGACTGGCATGTGGGTGGAATAGTTCACCACTTCGAGCTCAAAAGACTCTTCATTTACGTCAATCACATTAATTGGCATCATATTTCCAACTCTATTTTATCAGTCTGCTTTCGCAATGGGAGGAGATTAAAGAAGTCTGCTTTTACTTTCTACGTTTTGATTATTCAAAGCAGTAATGACGTTTTACTCCTCATCGCCATTGGTTACAGCCGGCTGTTTCACTTCCTGCAAATCACCGCGGTTATCCACAACAATTTTAAATCCGATCATGGTCAGGTACATTCGGGCATCATACGGAAATCCTTTTTCCTGCAGATCATAGAATTGCTTATCGCGGTTTTCAAATTGGCTGCGGATAACAGCCATGGAAAAAATATCTTCCTGACCAAGCATTTTTGCGGTTTGCTCACTGAGAAATTCTTCGTTGCCTTCGACGCCTGCAGATAAAAGGTCCCAGACCTGGCGATCAATATAGCTGGCAGGAACGTGCCGTTCGAAACCGTTATCATCAATCACATAGGTCGGTTCATTGCCAACATAAACAACAGGCAGTTGTCTGCCGAGCAAATCGTAAACCAAACCTTCAAAAATTGCCTTAATCACAGAAGTCCTTCCTTCCTGTTATGGCTATATTATAGAGGTTGTCTATAAGTTTTAGGTTAACAATCACTCTTTGGGTGTATCGCCATAACCGGTGACTACATCCACACGTGTACCAAGTTCGTTTTCTTCAAAATATTGGTTAAAGGGGACAGCAGGAGTTGTCCAGCGGTAGAGCCATTTGGCATCTTCATTTCTCATGTTGATGCAGCCATTGCTCATCACTTTACCCCAGTTGGCATGCCAGAAAGTACCGTGGAAAGCGACCCCTTCAATGGTTATGTAGCTGATCCAGGGCACCCCGGGAAGGTCATACACATTAGGGTTATGGGGTTCGTTAACCATCCTTCGGCAGGGTCGTTTGCGGTTGGTCATCCAGCGCCCGATTGGGGTGGAACCATCGATAACGCCTGACGACACAGAGGTTTCCCAGACAGGTTTATTGTATTCATAAGCGCGCACAACCTGGTAACCGAGTTCAAGCACCAGGCGTTTTTGGCCCTGGGGTACTTCTGGATGCAGAGGCGTTACTTCCTCAGGTTCGATCCGGCGAACGTCTTTGGTCGGCAAAAAATATGAAACACCGCTCAAGTCATCCCAAATTTCATACCAGGGAAAACCGCTTTCATCAGTCGTTTTGCCGATGATCCAAAAGTTATTTTCATAATAGAAAGTGCGGTGAATGTCGCGGACATTCGGTTGGCTATAAACCGGTGAGAGCGGCACAGTGATCTGACCCAGGCAGCCTTCTTCCGGAATTGGTCGGTTGTCAATTGGGTTGGGTCGGTTATAAACCTGCTGTACCCAGGTGGCATCCACGAATTGACCTGAACCGATTTCGTACCATTTCAAACGCTTCCCCAAGATATTTCGGGTGTAAACAGTCTTCATAATTGGCACGACTTCATCGTAAAGGAGAATATCCAACGGATCAGCTAATGGATCCGGCTCTTTCTTGATCTGTAGTTTATAGCGCAGGATGCGTCCCAGACGAGTGTCAGGACCCCATCCAAACAGAGCAGCAGAGGCTGGCGTGGCTTCAGACATCATCATGCCCAACGCTCCCAACCCCATAGATTTCAGAAAATTTCTACGAGTCAGTTTCAAATTTTTCATATTCAATAGTGTACGTTAACTGGAATACCTACGAAAGCCCAGTTGTATAACCAGCCGGCTGCGCTGGTCTCCATATTCACACAGCCGTGGCTCATCGGATAACCGAAGTTGTTGTGCCAGTAGGTGCCGTGAATTCCATATCCTTTATAAAAATACATCACGTAAGGTACGTCCGGCAAATTATAGCCGGGTCCGACCATATCATCATAGAGTAACTTGATGTAGACATAATACGTTCCAGTGACTGTGGGCGTATCAGGTAAACCAGTGGAGACCCAGAACCAGTCGATCAGTGTGTTGCCTTCATAAGCATAAAGTTTTTGCTCACTCAGATTCACATCAATCCACTTATCGCCTAAAGACTCCACACCCGGAGGCAAGAAGGGTTCAGGTTCGTAAACATTGGGAACGATTTCGACAGTAGGAACAGGTGTTTCGGTCGGGGTTGGTGTTGGCGTAGGCGTATTAGTCGGCGTTGGTGTGTTGGTCGCTGTTGGTGTCGGCGTGTTGGTGGGAGTGTTCGTTGGAGTGGCGGTATTCGTGGGGGTCAGACTTTGCTTGACCAACATCTCCGAATCGTTTTTGATCAGAAACTGTTGACCCGCAGCCGGTCGGTCGGGGATTATACCCACAGAATACAAGCTGAAGATGACCAAACCTGCTAATAATATCAAACCGATTACTGCCCACGCTGGTCGCTTTTTCCGTTGGGGAATAACTTTCGGTCCCGAAACAGGGGTTTCAACAGCGGTAATCTCAGGTAATGTTGCTGGTGCCCACTGGGCAGCTGTTTCCTTGCGGGTTTGTTCGCTTGCCCAGCGCATCGCCTTGTAGACGTAGGGGTTTTTAGGGTCGGTGTCGAGTAATTCGCGCAGAAGATGTGTGCTTGTTTCCGGATCGGATAGGCCGGCGAGAATTAGCTTCGCATCGTTATTATCAGGTGAAATTTGCAGCGCTTGCTCGGCCAATTGCCTGGCTAATCCAGGGTCGCCAGCTAAAATGGCTTGCTTGGACTGATGGATCAGTGCTCCAGCGCTATTACCTTGCTCGGTCATTTGTCCTTAGCCAAAAGTTACGGCTGTTTTACCTCTTCATTATTCATATAACAACTGATCCCTTGGGCAACACCTTCTGCCAATAGTTCCGGTTTGGTTGTCAGGATATCCTGGTCCAGGTTCATGAAACCAAGTTCGATAATCCCGGCGGCAGTATTAGGATCGATCTCTGCAAATGCATGATAAGTAGTCATTTCCGTTGTTACTGACTGGTAATGATACCTTAATCCCGTGATATTCGCATAACGGTCAGATATACAATCGACCAGGCGGGTGGAGGTTTGACCGGGGATGGTGGAGAGTGCAGCAGCGACTTTGAAACCAGTCGCAGAATCATTGAAATATTCACAAGAGTCAGTATGAATTGAAAGTAACAGACCAGCCTTGTAGTTACTGAGACGGGAATCAAATTCGTCCAGCAATTCGACTTCAAAACCAGCCTTGATCAAATTTTGCTGAACATAGGTAGCCACATTGCTGTTGATTTCCAGTTCGGTCAGACCGTTGGCACAGACCGCACCGCTATCACTTCCGCGATGCCCCACGATGATGCCAATCTTGTTGACGGGGAAGTTGGCAGGTAAAACTCCTTCAACCACCTGAGTTGGATTTACTCCTCCGTCCTCTGTAACAGCATCCGCCACCTTCTGTCCCAGGTTCCTGGGGATCAGGTTGCCTGGCATCCACAGCGACAGCAGCGTTGCTGTTATAAGACCTGCCAATATGACGGTTGAGAGTACTTGCCAGATCAAACCAAAAGCATTATTCACCTTTGCACTGTTGGGCGGCAGGAGCAGTTCTTGTTTATCAGCCTCGTTCTTTATTCGCCAATTTTCAAAAGGGTTACGTTTGCCCATGCCCTGCTCTCCCTGCTCTGAAAACGCGGAGTGTCGGGCTTGGGATGTCAAAGGCGAAGTATTTTGCTCCTCTTCAGCTTGTCTGCGGTTCCAGAACCCAGCTCTGCCTGGGTCTTCCTGGTCATCAAGTTGGTGCATTTGTTTTGACATAATCGGTCCTGTTTTCAAAAATTAGGCAATTTTGCGTTGTGTTCGTATAATTGAATTAACACAAAATGGACTAAACGGAATGGTGCAAATCCTATGCCAGAGAAACTCAGCCTTGAAGAACAAAAACAACTGCTCGATATCGCACGCGAGGCAGTCAATGCCACTGCGCGCAATCAACCGTTACCCAAACTGGACCCCAACAATTACAGTTACACACTGACTGACCAAGGTGCCAGTTTTGTGACACTTTCGCTTGATGGCAGGCTGCGAGGTTGCATCGGAACACTGGAAGCCTACGAACCCCTGTATCTAGATGTCCAAAAAAGGGCTGTACAGGCTGCCAGCCAGGACCCCCGCTTCAACCCTGTGAGACCAATTGAACTGGATCGGGTGAAAATTGAAGTTTCGCGCTTGTCCCAACCCGAACCGCTGGAATACGACAGCCCGGAAGAGCTGCTTCAATTGCTTAAGCCAGGCGAGGATGGCGTTATCCTTTCCGACGGGAACAGGCGGGCTACTTTTTTGCCCCAGGTATGGGCTGAACTGCCAGATCCAAGGCAGTTCCTTAGGCAATTATGCCGCAAAATGGGGGTGAGCCCCGATCTCTGGGAGCATAAGAAACTTAATGTAGAAACCTATCGGGTGGATGAATTCTCAGAGTAACAAAAAAGCGAGGCATTTACCTCGCTTTTTTTCTCATCATCGAAAAACTATTTCTTGATTTCTGAAGCGACGTAAGCCTGACCAGTCAGGTGAGCTACCATTAATTGGCTGTAAGCTGCAGTTATAGCTGCGCCGATAAAGAATAAGATTGAACCCAAAGGAGCGATAAATGAACCGATGATTGTGCCAGCCAAGACAAGCAGCCAGGCAGGGAAATTATTGCCGAGTCGTTTGAAGAAGTTTCCCCACTCAAAACCAGAAGCAAAGGTGTCTTTCACCGCAAAATTTGCCATTGCGATCGGTTCAAAAATTGCCAGGAACAAACCATAAACCAGGATCAGCAAACCGCCAAAAACCAGGACGATCATACCTAAAGCACCAACAGAATCATTATTATTAATTGTCCACACAGGAATGAACATCAAGCCTACAGCCAATAAGATCGGCAGTGAATAAACCAACCCAATCAGGAAAAACCGAAAACCACGCCCGAGATCTTCACCAAATTGAAATCTGGGCAAAGGATCGACTTCATTTTGAATCACGTTTTTAACTGTCCGCAGGGTGTAACCCATGAGTGCAAATGTGCCAATAATTGGAATCAGGCTGACCAAGACTGGAACGATAAGTTTGTCGAACCACTCTTTATCATCAAAAATATAAGTAAATGCTTTGCCAAAATTCATCTTACAACCTCTCTGTTTTCAAGACTAACAATTGTGACTCATCCATTATATATCATTACAACCTGTTAAAATCAGGTTGTGATGCCTTATTAGCATAGGTTGGGTAAATCTTTTCAACTTGGGTCAGAGTTGACTGAACCCTTCCACATCCAGTACAAAGACTGTTGCCTGCTTTTCTTCAGGATTATCGGGAAGAGTGGTATTTTCTTTGACTATTTGGAGTGCTTTCTCAACACGGTCATCTTCAACACCAATGATAAGCGTGCTGCGCCCACTGCGAAGAAAACCACCAGTTGAGGCGATAAACGTGACCCTGTATTTTTCATCAGTAAGTTTTTTGGAGACGCGGTCATTATCTGCATCTTTGATGATCGCCATAATCAATTTCATTTTAATACTCCTCGAAATGGTCTACTTTCATGATGAAGATGGTCACTCCACCCACCATGGTTTCGGCAGGGATAACCATAGGGAAAGGTGTGTAATCCATGGTAGCGGCAACATAACTGATGCGCTTTTTGGCGGCTGTTGAAAGCAGGTCTACAACTCTATTGGTATTTTGTTCATCAGTTGCAATTAAGAAGGTGACATTTTTCTCCAACAGAAAGCCACCAGTACTCGGGAATTTGACGTAACTGATACCTTCTTGTTCCAGTTCCTTCTCAACGATCTCGCTATCCTGACTGTGAACCACAGTCAGAATCATCCGGGTAACCTGTGTATCGAATTGCTTCATATGCCTCCGCCGGAAAAGTATCTTGATGCTATTCTAACGTAAATTTGAGGAATTCCCAAACGAGTTGGCAATGTTCGTTTTAGTTGCTTTGGCAAGAGGCAGTCCTGTCATGGCAGCCAAGGGGATCGGGTCATTGCCACTCCGAAACGAGAGACTGCTTTCATAAGGTACGGCTTCCATTCCGTTCCATTCGCGGGAGACCGTGGAAGGTCTCCCCTACAACGTTCAAAGGTCATTCCCTATGGAAAAAAGGCAACCAAGGTCGGCCGCCCATACACCTTACTAATCAAACCAGTTGACAACCATGTCTTCCAGGTCGTCATCATCAACTTCAGCTTCACTGACTACCTTGCCAAAAACCGTTCCACCCGCTCTGCGGGCAGCGTTAGAGTCACCTGTCTTCAATGGGTGCCACCAGGGCAAGTCTTCACCATCTGCAACCAAACGATAGGCACAGGTTTTGGGCAGCCAATCCAGATACCGGGCGAGTTCTGGTGTCAGGAAAATACATTCGGGTACGTTCTTGTGACGGTTGGGATAATCACTGCACTGACAGGTCTCCAGATCCAGGTAGCGGCAAACCACATTGGTGAACTTGACCTCCTGGGTCTTCGGTTCGCGCAGCTTGATCAGGCAGCATTTGGCACAACCATCGCACAAAGACTCCCATTCCTCATGGCTCATCTGCTCGAAGGTTTTATCTTTCCAGAAAGGATTCATCATTCTAGTCTTCCTTGATTAATAGGGTAAAGATCTTCCTGGACAAAGGGAATCAAGGCGAGTTTGACCGCCATTGCATACAGCTCAGCGCGTGTGATCAGGTCATTCGTGAGCAGACCGACCCCTCCGCTGTTCTGTTTGCTGTTCTCCTGACCGAAAACGAGGTCGTCTGCCTCCCCCTGCTCCATACCTCCACGGATCAGTTGAGCAACTTTTCCCGGTAGGATATAACTGGCAGATCGTGCCAAACCTGATTGTTGCTTACCGAGGATGGCAACCCAGCTGTAGGCTGCCAGACTGTACACACTATCATCCAGTTCACTCAGACCGCCTTCAAGCCCGACCCAAAAATCAGCCTGCGGACAGACCTTGCGGGCATTTGCAGCACGGTTTTGGGCACCTGTCAGGGTTTCCTGGTCATCCATTGGCTGTTTGGATACCCCGGAGAGGATCTCAGCGCTGAGGAACACAAATTCACGTTCCGGGAAAACAGCATTAAAACCCAATTGGACTGCCTGCAGTTTACTTGGATTTCCAGAGCCGACGACGATAATTTCTGCCATTAAAGTCCAGCGCGTTCCTTCAGCAGGGTCTTAAGTTCAGTGATGATGCCCTCAGATTCCTGCTTCAAGTCCCTGGATTGATTTAACAAACCAGCCGCAATGCTTTCATTTTCATAGCCTAAAAGGTTGATCTCTACGTTCAAAAATGCGGATTCCAAACCAGCCTGAGCCTGGAATACACCAGAGGCAGCATCGGAGATGGCGCTCAAATTACCGATCTGTGCCATGCGCAAGGCTAACTTCATTGCTTGCAGGCACATCTGAGCTGTATGAAGCGGAACTGCGGCAGCAGTGAAACTGGCTTCCATGATGGCGTTCTCACGGATTCTGAGGTTATCTTCAGTATCACGCGGCAAGCGCCGGGCAATGAGGATCCCCTCAAAAGATTTGGCGTCCAACTCGATCGCCTCGGTCAGGCTTTGGCGTAATTTCTCGCCTTCTTCAATCACCTGCCAGCACTCTTCTTCCACTTCCTTATACTTTGCCTTGCCGGTCGTGAGGCGTGCAACCATCACTGCCAGGGCGGCTCCAAGTGCTCCGGCATAAGCCGCTGCCGAGCCGCCACCTGGCGCGGTTGTGCCTTCGGCAACCTGGTCCAGAAAACTGACCTGGGGAGTCGCTGCCTGGTTTTGCTGCTCTGAAAACAGCCGGTTTTCGAGTAGTTGATCATGGTCAAATCCATCGAGCTGCAAATAATAGCGTCCGGCATTGATGATTGCCCGGCTTGGCACCAACCCAACGATTTCGGAATGGTGGATGCCAACCCCATATCGTTGAGCCTCGCGTCGCACAAATTCAGTTACCTGTGCCATGGGAGAACGCCGATAATTGGTCAGGTTCATCGATACCTGCGCCAGACCGTCAACAAGCACGCCCATCCCCTTCACGAAATGGAAACCGCCGGAGGAGTTGCGCACACGGCGCGCAACTTTTTCAGCGATGCTCACATCGGGTGTATTCAGATAGATGTTATAGGCAATCAAAGGCTCGCGCGCTCCAATCACAACTCCGCCAGCCGGACCCATCACTTTTGGACCAAAATCGGGTGCGCGGTAAGGATCACTGGCGATGGTATCTTTAATACCCTCGTATTCCCCGCGGCGAATGTCTTCCAAATTTTTCCGATCAGAGCGAATTGCCGCCTCTTCATAGAGATAGACCGGGATGCCCAGGCTGTCAGCAACGCGCTTGCCGAGACGGCGGGAAATTTCGACACATTCCTGCATGGTGACATCCGAGATCGGCACAAACGGCACCACATCGGCTGCCCCCAGGCGGGGGTGTTCGCCCTGGTGATGGTTAAGATCGATCAGTTCGGCAGCCTTGGCAATGCCCTGGTAGGCAGCTTCTTCCACACCGGCAGGGTCACCGATGAAAGTTAGGACAGTGCGGTTATGGTCCATATCGGAATGACGGTCCAGCACGTGCACATTCGGGACCTGTGCCACAGCGTCGATGATCGCTTCTACAACTTCTGGTCGTCTTGCTTCAGAAAAATTAGGTATACACTCGATGATTTTCATTAGCCATCCTCGTATTATTAATGTAGATTGATTATACCAAGCCGAAATCGCTTGCGAAGTGGGCAGTAGTTTCTAACAAAACTTTAATTCATAATCGATAGCTTTAGTGAACAAAAAAAAGGAGCTGAAAAGCCGAAAGTTTCATTACATGAACCTGCTCCAAATTTTTTGCTTCCTGATTTTTCAGGAAAGGTCTTTACACTAAAAGACCTGCAAGGTAAGAAAAATGTCCTGCTGGTTTTCAACCGTGGCTTTACCTGACCATTCTGCCGGGCGCATATGGCGCAGTTGCGTCATGATTATCAATTGTATGTAGACCGGGATGTAGAAGTAGTGGCTATCGGTCCCGAAGATGCCAGGCAATTTGCAGCTTATTGGGAAAAGGAGTCTCTTCCCTTTATTGGTCTTCCAGACTCCAAAGCCAGGTTGACCTCAACGGGTTATTCCACACGGCGTGTTTTTATTATCGACGTGCGCAATTTCATATTCCTTTCGTAAGGATTTCCTCGCCCGCCCCAACAAATCGAGAATTAGTAGATTATTTCAGATAGTTATTAATTTTCTCAAACTTAATATTAATTATCCTAAAGTTTTGGAAGATTTAACTTGACATTTTCAATTAAATGTCGTATTATCTTTTCAGACAAGCGATGAAAGAGGAAATATGAACCAACTACCAAAAAATTGTCCGATTTGCCGGGGAAGTATCGTTGTAACGAGGTTTTTCTGCCCTGATTGCCAGACATCTGTCGAGGGCAACTTCATCCCTCAGCAGAGTCGGTTTCAAAATCTGACAACCGATCAGATGAACTTCATGCTGACCTTCGTGCGATCTGAAGGACGGCTGAACCGCATGGAAGAAATTTTGGGATTATCCTACCCCACTTTGAAAAATCGCCTGAACGAACTGATCATGGCGCTCGGGTTCCAACCCGAGAAAGAAGTCCGTACAAAACTAAACGATTCGCAGCGTCAGCAAGTTTTGGATGAGCTGGAGAATGGTCGAATTGATAGTAATCAAGCTCTTCGCTACCTGCAGGGTGAAGACGAATTCAACTTAAGCTAAGGAGAAAAATGGAAAACAATAACGAAAAACTACGCATCCTGAATATGGTACAGGAAGGCAAACTCAGCGCCCAAGAGGCGGTCCAGCTGCTTGAAGCACTCGATTACAAACCAGAGGAAAAAGCAGTTACAAGCGTAATGAATTTCGATGAAGTCAGCACAAACGGCAAAGCGCATTGGCTCAAGATTGTCGTCACTGATATTGCCACCGGCAAGCGCAAGGTCAACCTGAGGCTTCCGCTTGCCGTAGCACGCTGGGGCATGAAGGTGGGTGGCAGAGCCAGTTTTGGCAGCAGGGCATTAGAGGATTTTGACCTGCAATCAGTTCTTGATGATGGAGTACTGAATGAAGGACAAAAAGGCGTTATCGTAGATGTCGAAGACGACGAGGATGGTGAGCACGTTCTGATCTCTCTCGAGTAAGTCAACCGAAATACTGGACAACAGCCATGAGGGCAGAGTGTGAAGATGAAGCATACTCTGCCCTCTGATTTTTCGGGTTTAGGACACTTCAAAGCCGTTCTTTCACACCAAGGCAAGGTTATACATTTAACCCGCAAGCAGTTTGACAGTCGTTAAGATGGTAGTATTATTCCTGTTTGTGATTTTTTTGCCCACAGAAAGATAAAGGCCAAAATGGACCAAAAGCCGGAAGAGACCGGTTTCGATAAGATCAAACAAAAGCTGTCGACAGAGCAGCTTTTTAATTTTCTAAACTCCAATCCCGAAGGATTAAGCTCTGAAGAAGCAGCAAAACGTCTGGAAGAGTACGGTACAAACACGCTGGCAGAAGCCAAACGGACACCTCTGATTTTCAAACTCGTCGGACAATTCACCCACCTGATGGCCATCATGCTTTGGGTAGCGGGAATTGGAGCGTTCATCGCCAAAATGCCAGAGCTCGGCATCGCCGTTTGGTCGATCAACGTTATCAACGGCGTATTCAGTTTCTGGCAGGAATTCCAGGCAGAGAAAGCCATGGATGCTTTGAAAAAGATCCTGCCAGCCTACACGCGCGTCTTACGGGATGGAGAGCAAAAAAGGGTCCTGGCCACTGAAGTTGTTCCGGGCGATATCGTTTTCCTCGAAGAAGGCGAGAGTATTTCCGCCGATGCCCGACTGATCAACAGTGCCGAAATGCGCGTGAATCAGTCCACCCTGACGGGTGAATCCAGGCCGGTAAACCGATCAGCGGACCCAATTAGCGGCGAAGGATTGACTGAATCTGAAATGCCAAACCTGGTCTTCGCAGGCACATTCGTAGCATCTGGTTCGGGCAAAGCAGTAGTTTATGCCACAGGTATGAATACGGCGTTTGGCCGTATTGCCCGCCTGACTCAGGAAGTGGCAGATGATCTCAGCCCGCTACAAAAGGAAATGCAGACTGTCACAAAAATTGTGACCGTGATCGCCGTAAGTGTTGGTGTTGTCTTTTTTGCTGCTGCGAAATTATTGACAGATATTCCCTGGATCGATGGTATTATTTTTGCTCTTGGCATAGTGGTCGCATTCGTTCCGGAAGGCTTGGAACCCACAGTAACACTTGCGCTGGCAATGGCGACTCAACGCATGGCAAAACGCCACGCTTTGATGAAAAAGCTTTCAGCGGTTGAAACATTGGGCAGCACTACCGTGATCTGCACAGACAAAACAGGCACGCTCACCCAAAATGAAATGACCGTGCAAAAACTATGGGTTCCCCACCAGGAAACAATCGATTTCACTGGACGTGAGATCAGTTTCAGCGGGGTCGGTTATGAACCTGTCGGTTATGTTACCGAAAATGAACAACCACTCGAAATCCGCTCTGACTTTGGCGCTACACAGGTGCTTATCACCCAGGCAAAGTGCAATACTGCCCGTCTGAACCCGCCCACTATTGATTCCGAAGGCAAAACTACCCGCTGGAACATCATAGGTGACCCCACTGAAGCAGCCCTGATTGTGGCTGCCCGGAAGGCCGGACTGAGTACGGAAGAAATTGAAGGGCAGGTAGTGGCAGAATTGCCCTTTGACTCACGCCGCAAACGCATGAGTATCGTGCAGCTCGCCAAAACTGAAAACGGTTTTGAACGAATCGTTTATTCCAAAGGTGGTATTCGGGAAACACTGGATATCTGCAGCACAATCTTGGTCGATGGGCAAATTCAGCCCCTGACCGCAGATCAAATTGACCATATTATGGAGGTCAATGACAGCTACGCCAGTAAAGGATTGCGTGTTTTGGCTGCGTCTCAGCGCAGGTTGAATGCCGATGAAAGGGATTACTCCATTGAATCCCTCGAAAAGGGGCAAACTTTCCTGGGCATGGTCGCCATGATGGACCCACCCCGCCCGGATGTTGCTGAAGCTGTAAAGACCTGTCATCGTGCCGGTATTCGCATCATCATGATCACCGGTGATTATGGTCTCACTGCTGAGAGCATCGCCCGCAAAATTGGCATCGTCAGTTCAGAAAAAGTCAGAGTGGTGACTGGTGTTGAGTTGGAATCCATGACCGAGGAAGACCTGAAAAAAGCGGTCATGGAAGAAGTAATTTTCGCAAGGGTTGCGCCGGAACACAAACTACGCGTCGTTTCAACACTTCAAGGGCTTGGTCAGATTGTTGCCGTGACCGGTGATGGGGTCAACGATTCCCCTGCCCTCAAAAAAGCGAATATAGGTGTTGCCATGGGTCTCAGCGGCTCAGACGTTGCGAAGGAAGCGGCTGATATGATCCTGACTGATGATAATTTCAGCTCAATCGTCAGCGCAATTGAAGAAGGTCGGGCAGTTTACGAAAATATCAAGCGTTTCACTACATATATTTTCACAAGTAACGCTCCGGAAGCAGTTCCGTTTATGCTTTTTGCCCTTTCTGGCGGCAGGATTCCAGTCGCATTGCCCGTTATGCATGTTTTGGCAGTAGACCTGGGCACCGACATGTTGCCCGCGTTGGGTTTGGGCGCAGAGCCTCCAGAGGAGGGTGTAATGGATCTTCCTCCCCGTAAACTGAGCGATCATCTGATCACCAAAGAGCTGCTGATCCGCTCCTACTTGGTGCTCGGGGCGGTTCAAAGTGTGGTGGCGATGCTGGCTTTCTTCTTCTATTACTGGACAAACGGTTATGCCGGTCAGTGGCTGGATTTACCTGATGCAGGGAATATCTACCTGGCAGCCACCGCCATGGCATTCTGTGCTGTGGTTGTGACCCAAATTGGTAATGTTTTCGCTCAGAGAACTGGACACCGTTCCATCATGAAAGTACCTCTTTTCAGCAACAAATTAGTGGTAATTGGCGTGATCGCAGAAATTTTGCTGGCAGTTGGTATTGTTTATGTGCCCTTCCTGCAAAAATTTATCGGTACTGCCGCCTTTGACCCAAAATATTGGCTCTTCCTGGCGCTTTTCATTCCTGCCTTACCGATTACTGATGCGATCTACAAAGCAGTAAAGAGAAGCAGGCGTACAATTAACAACAGACTCACTGAGAAAGGAGAGTCGTTATGAAAATCATCATAATAGGATCTGGTCGGGTTGGTTCTGGTCTGGCAAAAAACCTAAGTTTACAAGGTGTTGATGTTTCTGTGATCGATAACGATCCGGAGACCTTCAAGGCGTTAGGTAAAAGTTTTAAGGGTCAGACTTTTGTCGGAATGGCGTTTGACCAGAAAGTTTTGCAAGCTGCTGGAATTGAACACGCAGATGCGCTTGCAGCTGTCACAACAACAGATGAGATCAACCTGGTTGCAGCCCGAATGGCAAAGACCGTTTATAAGGTGCCAAGCGTGGCTGCCAGGGTTTACGAACCCCAAAAGGCGAAAATTTATCGCCGTTTAGGTATCCAGACTGTTTCACCAGTGACCCTCGGAATTGAACGCCTCTCCAGTATGTTGGTGAATTCTAACCTGGATATCGAGCGGAATATCGGCGCTGGTCAGGTCGTTTTGGTGGACGTCAATGTGAATTATCGGTTGGCTGGCAAGACCCCGGCAGATGTGAACATACCTGGTGAGATCCAGGTTGTAGCCTTCACCCGTAACGGGAAAACCAGCCTGGTCAATGCTGCTGTCATTTTCAAGATTGGCGACTTGTTGCATCTCTTCGTCACAAGTGCATCCAAAAATAAAATCAGCGAACTGCTGCGCAGTTAGGAAGTAGGTTGGAATGAAAGTAATGATTGTCGGCGGTGGAAAGGTCGGCACTTATCTTGCCGATAAACTGATCAAAGAGAAACACGAAGTTCGCCTGATCGAACTGCGCGAAGAAGAACGTGAGCACATTTTACTGGACATACCCAAAGACGTACTTGTGATTGGCAATGGCACCGACCCTGACGTTTTGGAAGCGGCTGGGATCCGCAATATGAACGTAGTGGCGGCGGTAACAGGGGATGATGAGACCAATCTGGTCGTAACGACATTGGCGCGCTTCGAGTTCATGGCGCCCCGCACAATTGCTCGGGTGAATCACCCTAAAAACGCCTGGCTGTTCAATGCCGACATGGGCGTGGACGTAGCAATCAACCAGGCAGATCTGCTCTCCGCCTTGATTTTGGAAGAAATGTCGATGGGTGACATGGTCACTCTGCAATTGCTCCGCAAGGGCGACTACTTGCTGGTGGAAGAAAAGGTAGCGCCAAAATCCCTGGCTTTCGGAAAGAAAGTTTCCGAACTACAGTTCCCTAAACAGTCCAACCTGGTATCGGTGATCCGCAATGGAGAAATGATCCTTCCCCATGGCGATATGGTTTTCCAGGTCGCTGATGAAGTGTTGGCGGTGGTACATCAATCGGAGAAGAAAGCGCTCGCCCGCCTGTTTAACGCGGTGCCGTAGGTTTTCGGAATTAAGTTAAAAAGGACGGCATTCAAGCCGTCTTTTTTTATTGGTCGCAATGTGCGATGAAGGGATTACCTCTGTGCATTATAAGCTCGTGCCATCTCGTCTTTCAGAAACAAAAAAGCCGGTCTTTTAACCGGCTTTCGTTTTCAATCTAACTAACCTTTCGGTTTAGTACATTCCACCGCCGTCCTGGGGCATGGCAGGCATTGCGGATTTGGGTTCGGGGATATCGGTGACCAAAGCTTCGGTGGTCAGGATCATGGCTGCAATAGAAGCAGCATTCTCAAGTGCGCCGCGGGTAACTTTGGCGGGGTCGATAACACCCAATTGAACCATATCGCCGTATTCCTCAGTCAGAACATTGAAGCCGAGGTGCTTGTTGCCAGAGTCAGCCTGCTTCTGGCGGACAGTCTCAACAACCACGGAGCCATCTTTGCCAGCGTTGGCAACGATTCTCTTCATCGGTTCGGTCAGGGCTTTGCGAACGGCGTTAACACCGATCTGGGCATCATCCTGGTCCATCTTGAGGTTTTCGAGTGCGCTCACTGCATTCACCAAGGCGACACCACCGCCTGGAACAATACCTTCCTCAACAGCAGCGCGGGTTGCAGACAGGGCGTCTTCCACACGATGTTTCTTTTCTTTCAGTTCGGTCTCAGTTGCAGCGCCGACACGGATGATAGCCACACCGCCAGCCAGTTTAGCCAGGCGTTCCTGCAGTTTTTCGCGATCGTAATCGCTGGTTGTGTTCTCGATTTCAGCGCGGATCTGCTCAATGCGACCCTTGATTGCATTGGTATCACCCTTACCGCCGACGATGGTGGTGCTGTCTTTGTCGATGGTGACTTTTTCAGCGCGACCGAGGTCTTCGATGGTGGCGTTTTCGAGTTTGCGGCCGGTCTCTTCAGAGATCACAGAAGCATTGGTCAGGATAGCGATATCCTGGAGCATGGCCTTGCGGCGATCACCAAAGCCAGGGGCTTTGACAGCGACGACATTCAGGACGCCGCGGATCTTGTTCAAAACCAGGGCTGCGATTGCTTCGCCGTCAACATCTTCAGCGATGATGACGATATCGCGCTTGCCAACCTGCACCATTTTTTCCAACAGGGGAACGATGTCGTTGGCTGCAGAGATTTTCTTGTCATAGATCAGGATATAGGGGTCGTTAATTTCGGCGACCATGTGTTCGGTATCGGTGACGAAATAGGGGCTGATGTAGCCGCGGTCAAACTGCATACCTTCCACGTATTCGGTCTCGAATTCGAGTGCTTTGGATTCTTCCACGGTGATGACGCCGTCTTTGCCGACTTTGTCCATCACATCTGCGATCAGGGAGCCAATTTGCTCGTCCTGGGCTGAAATGGTGGCAACGTTGCCAATCTCAGCTTTGGTGGTAATGTCGATCGCCTGGCTGAGGATTGATTCAGAAACAGCCTTGGAGGCAGCTTCAATACCGCGTTTGAGCAGCATCGGATTGGCGCCGGCAGCCAGGTTCTTCAAACCTTCGCTGACGATAGCGTGAGCCAAAACTGTCGAGGTTGTGGTGCCGTCTCCGGCGATGTCATTGGTTTTGGTAGCTGCTTCTTTGAGCAGTTGGGCGCCCATATTCTCATAGGGGTCTTCGAGTTCGATTTCTTTTGCAACGGTCACACCGTCATGCGTGATGGTGGGGGAACCGTATTTGCGATCCAGGGCTACGTTGCGTCCCTTGGGACCGAGGGTTGTTGCGACAGCATTCGCGACTGCGTCAACGCCATTCTTTAAATAACGACGTGCTTCATCTCCAAAAACTAATTGTTTTGCCATAATTTATATCTCCTTGAATTTGATGTGTTTCTTAAAGAATCGCGAGGATATCGCTCTCGCGCATGATCAACAACTTCTTGCCTTCGTACTTGATCTCAGTACCGGAATATTTAGCGAAAAGCACCAAATCGCCGACCTGGACGTCCATCTTGATGCGATCGCCATCTTCATCGCGGTCACCAGGACCAGTAGCTAAAACAGTGCCCTTCTGGGGTTTTTCTTTTGCGGTCTCGGGCAGAACGATGCCGCCAGCAGTGATTTCTTCTTGCTCGCTGGGTTCGATTACCACACGGCTGCCTAAAGGTTTCATAGAAATTGTCATTTTTCCTCCGATTAAATTGTTGCGTTAATTTAGCACTCTCAACTTCCGAGTGCCAACTATATGATAAGCCCCCGTCGAGTAGAAGTCAAGCGTCTGTAATATTTTCTAACATAATTTTTATATAGTTCATAGCTGATAGCTGATAGCTGATAGGTGATAGGAGAGTGGGCTTCCCCTGGGGGGAGGGACCGCGAGTGAAGCGAACGGGGGTGAGGGTCTCATCCTTTCGTAGGCCGGGTTCCGTAGTTGAACCCGGCTTTTGGCGGATGTAAGGGTTCCTCTCTGTGTGAAAGGGGAATCCTTCAGGGCGAGGCAGGCCATCGCCCCTACGACGGCTAATGCTTGGGTTTCCCATTGCGATCCGTATTTCGCGGATTGGATTTGCACCATTTGCACGATTTGCACTGTTTTTTGATAGTGCAACAAAGCATTTTGACTGCAAATACTTTTTTATTGTTAATGTGCCAGTTTGCAATTGAAATCAACCTGGTATATAATAGCACAGATGTTCTATTATTTCAAGAGACCAATCCCTGTCCCCTGCTTCCAGCTCCCTGATCCACGAAAGGACATGCCTTGAACGATAACAATTTCAAAAAAGTGATCAGCGCGGCTGAGTTAGTGAGGCTGCAATGGCGACCGCACGGCTGGCTGCTCTGGCAGATGATCCCTCAAGGCGGTATCACGCTGTTGGCTGGGGAGACGGCTTCCGGCAAGACCTTTTTGGGGTTGGACCTGGCACTCAACCTGGCAGCCGGACGAGGCAAAGCATGGGATATGGAGATAGCCAATAGCTCATGGTTCATAGATGATAGGGAAAAGAAAGCCGATAGCTCGTGGGCCATAGGTGATAGGGAAAAGATAGCTGATAGCTCATGGCTCATAGCTGATAGGGAAAAGATAAATGACAGTGAAGATACAGATTTTCCTATCACCTATCAGCTATCACCTATGAGCTGCCTTCCCCGCGTTCGCTACTTTTGCAGCGATGCCGACCCCAACCTGATCGCAGAGCGGGTGCTCAGGCTCTGCCGCGGCTACCCCAACGGTAAAAAGGGCATGGGCATCGATGTACCCGATGCGCTGGACCTCGATTTCACCGCGCATCAATTCAACGACCCCCAAAGTTTCGCCTGGCTGCAAAAAGAAGTGATCCGCCAGGGCTACCAATTGCTCATTTTCGACGGTCTGGCGCAATACCTGCCCGGCATGGCGGACGGTTCCGCGCCTGCCGTGGGCGCCTTCTTACGCGGTGTGCGCCAGCTTGCCAGCCAAACCGGCGTCACCATCGTGCTCATCCACCAATTCAACAAACGCCAGGCAGCCCGCAATAATAAATGGGGGCTGCCCACCTCGCTGGGCGAAGAGCGCGTACGCGGCAGCAGCGAGCTTTTGGCAGGCGTCGACAGCGCCTTGCTCCTCAGCCGACCCGAAGCCTTCATGCTGGAGGGCAGAGGGCGCGCCGTCCTCAAGGTGGTCAAAAATCGGTTAGGGCAGGCAGGCGCGCGCTTCAATTTCAGCATCGTGGATGGTGAGCCCACTAACGCCGATGGCATCGCCCATAACACTTTGTGTCAGGGTGCAAGCGAAGGACTTCGCAGCAGCCTCCATCTGCTTTTTGAGCACCTCGCGCCGGAAGCCCAGCCCAAACCGCGCCGCCTGGTGGATGCCGCGCTGGACGGGATGATGCACATCCTGATGGAGGAAGACCAACGCAAATTCACCCGCGCCGAGCTCACCAAACTGCTCCAGGAACGCATGGATTTACCCGGGTCGAGGACGCTGGCGGAGGCATTCGGGATGCTGGGGAAGGAAGAGAGAGTGCGCGTGGAAAGGAATGAAAACGGCAGGAGGAGCTATGCGTGGGCACAACCCGGCACTGGCGTGATCGAAAACCTGACTTACGGCTTGCCGCCCATCATGGCGTTCGATATAACCAGTTCCTACCTGATCAACAGAGCGCGCGTTAACATCGCGGATATGCAGTTGGAAAAGATGCAAAATCAAGCCAAACCCACTGAACTAATCGAGCGTCTGGCGGATTTTATCAGGAAGGCTGAGGAGGAAAGCAATGAACAGGGGAGTTAAACCCTTCCTTGTTGTATAGACCGGGGACATAGTTGACAAACGTTCGGAGACATCGCTGACACTTTT
>ENA-UOOH01000609-UOOH01000609.1-fermentation-metagenome-genome-assembly--contig:-NODE-609-length-39840-cov-3.460827_pt1 | contig 39840 bp, 34 predicted proteins | sample MGYA00245778_ERZ724025 | MGnify/ENA primary metagenome ERZ724025 (study PRJEB28704, sample SAMN03018313) | fermentation metagenome | biome: anthropogenic terrestrial biome; feature: soil; material...
TTCCCTGCCGCACTCCCGCGCGCTGGTACGGTGAAGCCGTGATTGGAGCATAGGCCATACGAGCAGCTCCAAAACCAAACATGATCTCCTCCTCATTTTCAGGGGGATCAAGCACCCCAATCACGGTGTAATGGATCGTCTCTTCATCACCAAAGAGAATTAGGGGAATTACTTGTCCAAGGGGATCACTATCACTAAATACCTCTGTAGCCAGACTATCTGACAAAACCATCACACGACTATTCCCCCTAAGATCCTCAGGCAAAAAAAAGTTGCCTTGCTGCAAGGTAGCACCATTAAAGGCGAAGTATTCGGATGTCGTTCCCATGATCATGATCTGATTAGAATCATAATACCCTCGATAGATCGATTCGTTTTCAGGCTCCACCTCTTCAGGCAGCAAAGATGTCCTTGCCGACCAATGCGTCTGCACATAGGCATGCATAGTGGGAGGGAGATTTTGCTGCAGCTCCTCTATCTCATTCAGCGTTGCACTCCATTCTGTGGTGTCCAAGTCGTTACCGAGTACTGTTAAGGGAGCACCAAGCCTCCTAGAAGCCTCCGCTTTGCCCATAATTTCCATCGTACGAAAGTGAGCCATACTTTCAAGATCCCGATACTGATCACCAACGGACAAGAACATGCCTAAAACAGTGATGATGACACCCACCCCTAGGGCGATGGCCACAACCACCAGAATTGATTCTAAAAGTTGCCGCTTCGAATGGCGCAAAGACCATTTAACTTGATCCCACAGTGACAAGCGAATACCTCCTACTTTATGACTTCATAAGCTACGATTTGTAAATCACGGCCACATAAGCTCCAGAGACTAAGGATACTCTGGGCATGCTGTATCTTTCCGTGGGCGTAATCGATCGTTGCTTTTTGTAGTGCCAATTCTGTCTCTTGCACTTGAAGTTTGGTGACCATACCTGCCTCATACTGCCTATGGCGAAAACCTAGGTCGTCCTGGGCTTCTTCAAGATACTCTGCCATTAACTGCACCTGTTCATAGAATGCCTTTACCTTTTGAATTGCTCCCCTTAGTTCACCATGTAAGGCACTCTCCTGCATTTCTAGGGCATATTCGGCCTGGGCCACGGCAAGCTCTAGTTCCTCTAGAACAATATTCTGGGGATACAAGGTCTTGGTGGCGGTCAGACCCACATTCCAGCTCCAGGGATCAACGCCGGTTAACTCTGGAGAAGACTGGTTGAGACGAATTCCACCGCTTGCCTGAACGTCCCAGCCTCTGGTTTTACGCTCCAATTCTAGTTCATCACAGGCCGACGATAGATTAGCCTGAGCCTGGCGTAACTTACTATTGGAAGCAAAGAGTTCTTCACGGAGTTCCTCTTCAACCAATGTCAAGCTTAGATCCTCGACGTTTAAAACAGGATCATAGCCTGCCTTTGAGGCGGTACCAAGCATCGTCCCTAGATTGAGCTGCAGTTGCACAAGTTCCTCCTGGATGATAGCAAGTTTCACCGCTTGTTCACGCAGCTGCCTTCTAAGTTCTAGATCATCATAATTTGGGGTGAGGCGTGCTGCCTCAAGGGATGCCTCTAAAAACTTCAGGCGCCCTTCTTCATAATCTCTCAAGTCAAGCTGCTGTCGCACCTGAACAAGCAGTTCCACCGTCTCGAGAATTAAACTGTTGGCTTGCCTTTGCCTATTCTCTTCAGCCGTGAGTTCTCCACCGGCTTTTTCTGGGAGACCAAAGAATTCATAGCCCAGATTCAGACTCCCGGATGGCTTCACCGAAACTCCATCTTTATCGAGACCAATTGTTACTGTACCCTTTACGTCAAGGTTTTCACCTAAGGGCATCGATATAGTTAAGCTGCCCATTGGCCCTTGGAGCTCGCCATCTGTAATCCCTACCGGATTCGCGCCTGCTGTTATTTTCGGATGCTTTTCTAGCATCTCTCTCTTTGCCGAGAGTTCCTGATCCCGCAAAAACAGAGCATGGCTAATGTTTTGCTGAAAGGCGAGAACGAGGGCCTCTTCAAGGGTGATAGATGTTAGCTCGGCCGCCCACACAACTTGGGACGCGCAAAACATGATTGAAATAAGAAGAACCCCCAGACCCTTAAGGGACTTAGTCTTCATAATCCTCACCCAATTCCTCGTACCGACCAATGGTTTGCAGGAGCTTAATCCGTGCCTGTGAATAGAGGGATAGATCGGCACTATATTGTTCTTCCAAATTAGCCAGTTTTTCTTGTTGCGCCACGATCTGAGCGTTACTTAAGACACCAGCGGCGTACTTGCTCTCTTCAGCAAGTAGGGCTTGCCGCTCCAGTTTTATATTCCGCTCAGCCATTTCAAGGTTATGAGCCTGGTTGAGTAGAGCATAATACTCTCCGCGGATTCGAAAATAGAGGGCTTGTTCCGCTTGCTTAAGTCCAATTGCGGCCTTTTCTTCATCAACTAAGGCCCCTTCTAATTCTACCCTTGGCGTAAAGGGGCTTTGGGCCACCAAGACTGCTTCTTGCGCATTTTGTACTTTCTCTTTGGCAGCAAGCATCCCGGGGTCTAGCTCAAGGGCCAGGTCATAACAGGTCTCCAGACTCATAGTGAAAGGAATAAAATTGAGAAGTAGGCGCTCCGTGAGGACAACCTCCTCATCAAGGGGCAAGCCTAGAATTTCATTGAACTTCATGCGTTGTGTATCCAAGTCAATGACTGCTCTTTCATGGCGATGCTGGGCATCAAAAAGGCTGTTTTGAGCCCGTTCAATATCAAGAGAAGACAAAAGCCCCGCTTTATACTTGTTTTCATCCATGGCCAGTTGGCTTTGGGCACGTTCTTTAGCTGTCTTAGCATTTTCTACCATCGTCTCGCTCTCCAATAATTGTTGATAACTGGTGCGAACTAGGTCGATGAGTTCCTGGCGTTTGTCGCCGTAAACTTCCTCGGCTTTTTTCCATTCTTTTTCTGACTCTGTTAGCATTTCTTCATCGCCCACAATCTGGGCTCGCTCTAGTTTGGCTTTGGCCCCCTGCCAATCTAGTATAGCAATCTGGAAGTTTAGATTATGTTCAAAAGCGATTCGCACCGCGTCCCCTACTGAGAGTTCCCGCACCTTCAAGCTTGCCTGGACTGGGAATCCTAAGATCAGGCAGAGTAACAGAGCAATCACGAAAGTCGGCTTTATGTTCCTAAGCATCTTGGTTCCTCCTTCTTATGCATCCTTGACAATCGCGGACAGAGCCTGGTCTTCTACAATAGCCCCATCCCGAAGCTTAACCAAACGCTTTCCATAGGTACTGATGCTAGGGTCATGGGTGACGATGACTATGGTGGTCCCTTGTTCATTCAGTTTTTGAAGAATACCCATTATTTCCGATCCCTGATCGGTGGCAAGATTACCTGTGGGCTCGTCAGCTAGAATTAAGGTAGGATTGTTGGCTAATGCCCGAGCGATGGCTACCCTTTGCTGTTCTCCACCAGAAAGCTGTGTCGGCAGATGTCGTAAACGATGGCCCATGCCCACATTACTCAAGAGCTCTTCGGCTCGTTTTAGCCTTTCGGTCCTTGGTTTACCTGCGTACATAAGAGGTACCATCACATTTTCCAGGCACTCAATTCGGGAAACAGGTTATAGCTCTGAAAGATGAAGCCGAAGTGACGATTGCGGATCTGGGCTAGTTCTTTATCTCGCAGGCGCGTAATATCTACATCCTCCAAATAGTAGGCGCCAGAGCTGGGCTGGTCTAAAACTCCCAAGATATTTAGCAGGGTGGACTTACCTGAGCCAGAAGGCCCCATAATCGATAAGAATTCGCCTCTTTGGATGCTGAGGTGAATGTCGTCTAGTGCCCGAATTTCCACATCACCCATGAAATATTCCCTACTGATTCCCTCTAACCTAATCACAACGCATGCCCTCCTTCAGGCAGAATTTGAATTTCATCGAAATGTCTAAAGGCGTCGTAGGAGCTAATGATCACTTGTTCACCCAGCTCTAAGCCGCGCACGATCTGCACAGCATTGCCCTGCAGAAGACCAAACTGCACATCTCGTTTTCGGGCCTGACCACCGTCAATTACATACACAAAAAGTTGCTGCCCGCTTGTTAAATAGGCTCCCCGGGGAAGGAAAAGGCTGCCTTGGTGCAGTTGCAAATGGATATTAGCCGTCACTTGACTATTGGGCCTAAGGTGTGAAACCTCTTCTAAAAAATCTACCCTCACCAAGACTGTGGGCCCATCTGTCCCCTGCTTGGCTTGGGGGGCAATATAAGAGATCTCACCTTGGTATTCTGCTTGCCCCAAATTAAGATCTACCTTGGTACCAATACCAAAACGCTCTGTTTGGCCAGGGGCGACCTGAAGTTCCACCACTTGGCTTGTTAAATCAGCCAGTTCACCTAGGTCTTGATGGGCTGTGACAATGCGATTCGCAGGAATCTTCAGGGAAAGAATCCTCCCCGTGAAGTTTGCTGTCACAGTGAAGCTATTAATCTTCTCCTGGGCCTTGGCAAGCTTTTCTTCGTTAATGGCGATCGTTTTAATGATTGCTGCTTGATCCGCCTCATGTTTTCGACTCAAGAGCTCTAGTTCACGCTCGCTTTGGGCTATTTTACGCTGAGCTGTTTCTACATTCTGTTCTGCCTTCTCAAGCTCCACTCTGGGAATGGAACCATAACCGTAGAGTATCTTCTGCAGCTCTAGTTGGTCCTCCGCTTGCTTCAGCTGTTCTGTAGCATCAAGGACCTTGACACGCTCCGCTTCCATCTCCAGCTCGTGGTCAATTCCCAGTTGGGCAAGTTTTGTCCTGGCCTCTCCAAGTTCCGTTTCGGCAGCATTTCTCTCAGCGATGGCTTCCTCAGAATACAAGCGCAAAAGGGGCTGGCCTTCCTCCACATCCTGTCCCTCTTGAACCAACACTTCTTCGATTGTCCCTGCAATCTTGGGTTCAATCAACACTACCTGTTTGGGAATGATCGTACCTCTCACCGAGAGGGTCTCTAAAAAGTCCTGCGTCCCAACGGGGGCATAGGTGTAAAAATTAAGAATGAAGCTCTCTTGTTTGGGCATGAAGAAATAATAGGCTCCATAGGCAATGAGACCAATCGCTATTATTGTGAAGATAATGAGGCTCAGTTGTTTTTTGGCCCCAGATGATCTATGCTTTTTCTGCTGCTTCCGAAGCCGTTCTGGCACAATAGGTTCGTTCATTTTTTCGACCCCCTTGGTACACGCCATTGAGAGGTGGCATTCCACCCCTCCTAAGTGTTTTCTCTAAAAGGCTGGCCTTTCCTGTTGTGAATTGCTGGGTACTAAAAGGCCTATCTTTGACTAATCTTCCATGGGCTTGTGATGTTTCCTGCACAACTCCCCGTTTTACAACTCTCTTAACGCTTCAATGGGGGGAATTTTGCTTCCCTTATGAGCCGGATACAAGCTGATCAAAAGGGTAGCAGCACTCGCCAAAAGTAGGGCATAAAACCCAGCTTGCCAAGGAAAATGCCAGGTGCCTTCTTGTGCTAGTGATAAGAGCTCCGTAACAAAGGGCATTCCCATAGGCTTAAAGCTTGATGCGGCTACAGGAATCCCTAGCAAAGCTCCAAGGGCTGTGTATAGCAAGGCCCAAGATGTCTTTGACGACCGCCCGCCTTGATGCCCCTAACGCCATACGCAGCCCGATCTCCCTGGTGCGCTCCAGCACACTTACCAGTAGAATGCAAAAAACTCCGATGGCACTCACCAAGAGGGCGATAAAGGCAAAAATCGCTAAAAATGCAGAAAGGTTATTAAGCTGCGCTACTTGCCTTTGTAACTGCTCTTCCAGAGTAGTCACTTGCAACTCCACTCCATCTTGCAGATGGGAGGATAAAACTATCCTGGCGTCTGAAATCGCTTCAGGCATTTGACCCTGGTTGGATTGGATAAAAAGATCGTATTCTCCTTCGCTCGAGGAAGATGCCACCCGCGGGGTGATAACAAAGGTTTGATCCAGAAGGCCTTTCGCCCCAGATGCAAGCTCTTCATAGACCCCGATGATCTGGAATTTTTCTACAGCACCGGTTCGTTTCGGCATGCTTACCGTCTTTCCCAGGGCTGACTGATTAGGAAAGAGATAATCTGCAATAGTCTTCGCCAATAGAACCACATTGCTGGATTGTTCTTCGTCTAAGGGGGTGAAAAACTCACCTTCCACAAGTTCTAATTGAACGGCTTCAGCAAAGGAGGCACTCACCCTAGCCACCGTTCGCACACGATAGGGACGATCTAAATGGTAAAGGAGAGCTGAAAAAGCCGGTTGATAGAAAAATGCAGCTTCGATCGCTTCGCTCTCGTCTACAAGTGCGCTAAGATCCCGATTGGTCATAGTCGCCACTGGTTTGTATATGGTGCGGTTAGGCTGGCGCTCTACCTGAATCAAACGAAGCTGGGCGTAGGAGGCGCCAAATGTCGGCGCTGATGCGGCCAACTCCGACATTCCAACCAAGTAAACGGAAAAAAGTGTGGTGACCAGCCAAATTCCTATCGCTAACTGTAGAATAGTCAAGAGAGAACGTAGAGGTTTACGGAATATGCGCCTAAGAGTAAATCGCAGAGTATCCATTTTTAAGAACCTCCTACATCTGTTCGTAGTGCTTGAACTAGGTCCATCTGCACAATCTGGCTGGCAGGGTAGAAGCCGAAAAGGAGACTGGCAATCCCCCCGATCCCGACGCTGACCAAAAAGCGCAGTGCCATAGAAACCTGGTAAACAGCTATACTCCAAGTATTCTGCAACCAGAGCCCAGCCAAGTAAGAGATGGCCATACCAAAAAGTGCGCTCATCAAGCCTAGAATGAGTGCCTCACCGAGAAACTGAAGAAAGACCTCTAGGCGAGAGCTACCCAAGGCCATGGAGATGCCCGCATGCTTCACGCGACGCAAAATTCGTGCCAACATGAGATTGAGAATGTTAATCACCGCAATCACCAAGCCCATAGAAGCAAACAAGCCTATATTTCGCAAGATGGGCCTTATAATGGCTAGCTCTTCTTGTAGCTGCGTCAAATTGTTTTGAACACAAGCACCATCTCCTAGGTGCAAGTGCACTAGGCCTTGAATTTCTTCTAGTGCTTGCACGAGATTTTGTTCACCATTAATGCCCACAAAAAACGAGTGAAGATGCGTACTGGGAAATAACGGGCTCCCTAGGGGTGCATAGACCGTATGGTACTCTCCCACACCACGTTCTAAGACGCCTACTACGGTATAAACATGAGAAACTCCACGGCTTTCAAAGGAGACTGTTTGTCCCAGGGCATTATAGGTGCTGAACAAATCATTGGCTAAATCTGCACTAACGATCAGGACAGGCGTACCCTGTTCTGTATCTTCATCTACGAATCCGGTGCTAGTGCCAGTCACAGTTAGATCTAGTTCTCGGGGGAGGTGCAAATTGAACTTCGCCGACTGCGTGTGAAATGCAAACATCCCCCTGGGAAGACTATTTTGAATTTCCTCAAGATCCGTAAGATTGAGATCAAGGCTCGGATCTTCCCCCGCAGCATCGGGGCTGATGGGCGGTGCAGAGCGAAGAGAAAGTTCATTTTGGATACCACGGCTAGTTACCGAAAACAAACGGTAATGATCGTTTTGCAGATATTCATGCAACTGTTGATTAAGACCCAAATAACTCACCAACACCGTGGTTAGAACCGCAATACCCACGCTTAAAGCTAAGACAATCATCAGGGACTCCAGAGCTTGCTTTTTTAGGTATATAAAGATGAAGTACAAACGAACTCCCACACCATACCACCTCCAAATTCTGTTATTTTAACAGATCCCAGATAGGATCGAATAAGCTCGATTCCTCATTTCCTCGCAGGCCCAATTGCTCCCAGAGCAGCCTGTGATCTTTAGAGTAGAGACGAAGCGTTGGAAAGCCCTTGATGTTCTCAGATGCGATGTATTCTTGATTGCCTAGAAATACCGGAAAATCCATTTGAGCAGCATAGGCTGCAATGCTATCGGCACGGGGCCAAACAACCATTACAACAGTTACCCCTTTGGCTTCAGCTTCTCTTTTCAGCCCGGGCAATACGCTCTCTTCGAAATACCTGCTTACAGTGCTAGCAGGTGTCGTAAAGTAGATGAATACTGCCTCTAATTCATCTGCAGGCACTGCATTTAACCTTGGCAGTTGCCAAAGGTCACTGTTTAGCTCTTGACCCACCCTAGTATTGTCCACTAGGCGCAAAACGGAATACTCCACGAGATGGGCAACCCTGTTGTCTTGCGGCCTCAAAACCTGGTCAAGCTCTTGTAGCCACTTTGGCCATTCATTCCGCCAATGGAGAGTATTGATTATGCTATAGCCTGGAAGAGAGCCTGGACGCGACTTACTAACTCGATCGATACCCCACGGTGTAACCTGCCCACCCCGATAACCAACCAGAAAATAGACATCGTACCTTTCACCTTCGTACCCCATCCGGGCAATGATCTGCCCCGACGTAAAACCTCCTCTCAGAGAAAAGTTCCAAGCTGACGCGGATGTATGTCTTATGGTTATCCCTTCTTGTTGAAGCATTTCTAAGCTTTGTAAAAAAGCTTGTGAGCGCTCAGAATCATCGAAGTATTCTGCTGCTAAGGTGTAGTCATCATCTTTAAGTGCATCAAAGGCACGATTTACGTATCCTGATGCCGTAAATGATGTGAAGGTAACACCCTGTCCCCGCAAGGCGTTGAATCCAAAATAAACGGGTATAGCCAAAACTGCCAACACTAAGACAACTAGAAGGGTGCGGGTAACATAGAACCGCTTGATCCTTAAGAAAGGTTTCTTTACGTCTGGTAGGGTGACTGTTTCGATTTTCACTTCAGCACCCATAGCTTCATATTGCCGCCTGCACTCATCGCAATTGCGCAGATGCTCTTCAATGATTTTGGAGGAGTCCTCTCCCACCAAACCGTCTACATAAAGTGGAAGTAAGTCCCTTACTAAACTGCAAGTCTCACGCACCGTCATCACCCTCCCGTAGTTTTGTTTTGGCCCGATAAAATGTTACCCGAGCCCAGTTTTCTGTTTGACCTAGTAACTCTCCGATTTCCCGAAAGCTTAAATCTACGCTGGCCCGCAAAAATACCACTTCTTGCTGTTTTTTTGTTAAATTCTCAATTTGGTGATTCAAAGCTCCTAGACGTTCCTTAAGAGCTAAAGCCTCCTCTGGTAAATCAAATATACTTGCTGCAGGTTCCTGCTCTAAACGTTCCCAATTGACCGAGCGATGAAAGCGTTTCTCACGCTTGAGATGGTCAAAATATAAATGTTTGCCAATTTGGCAAAGCCAGACAAACAATTTGCAACGTCCATTGTAGCGATGAATGGATTTTGTAGCTTGGTAAAAGGTCTCCTGTGTCAGCTCCTCAGCCAAGCTGGGGTCAGCGGTCATGCTACATAGAAAACGATAGACTGATGATGCGTGTGAGCGGTAGATTTCGTCCATGTCTCTCACATAACTCACCTTCCCCCTTCTACGGATGAATGCAAAGCATTCATTCGAGTTTCGTTCACGAAACATCCATCTATACATAGAAATAGAAAGCCATTCGTTACAGATTTAGCCATTTTTCCTGCACTAAATAATTCGACCTTCTATTTGTTTATGCCTTGCCCAAATTATCTGAATAGTCCCTCTGTTAATGTTGCTTTGATTGTGCTCCTGTGGTAAAATTAATGCAAGGTTGTTGACAACCCGCTCCCCCTGTCCAGGGAAGATGAAAGGACGTAATTTTGAAACTTAGACTGATGAACGATGTGGCTTTCCATTTTGTATTCGGACGAGAAAGTCGCAAGTATAACTTATTAAATCTACTTAATGCCATATTAGCTAAGACGGAACAAACACCCATCCAAGATTTAACGCTGGAGGAGATCGAACTTAAGGCCGAAACACTGGGTCTTAAGAGTTGTCGCCTCGACATTCGAGCTCTTACTTCACATAATCATCACATCAATATTGAAGTTCAACTCCTAAACCAAGGAAACATGGAAAAACGTTCTCTCTACTACTGGAGTAAGCTGTATACTGAACAATTAAGCGAGGGTCAAGACTACAGTGAGTTGCACAAAACCATTGCCATTAATATTTTAGATTTTCCATACCTAACGAACGACAAAGTTCACAGCATCTATAGGGTTTTAGAAACCGAAACACTAACAGAGTTATCCGATATGTTAGAGATCCACTTTCTCGAATTGCCGCGCCTTAACGAACGGCCCTATGATCTTGATTGTCCCCTAACCCGTTGGTTGTTGTTTTTGAGTGACCAAACTAGCCAAGAGCTTAAGGAGGCGATTTTAGTGCGAGATGAAAACATCAGGCATGCCTATGAAGATCTAGAGAAGCTAGCTGCTGACAAAAATGCGCGTCGTCAATATGAACTACGGGAAAAGGCCGCTCTCGATTACCGTAGCAGCATGTACACCGCCCGAAAGGAAGGCCGAGAGGAAGGCCGTGAAGAAGGGGCTCATCTAGAGAGGATACGTCTAGTCAAGAAGATGCTGGCAGGAGGACTAGGTGAAGACTTTATTAAAGAGACAGTTGGGCTAACCCAAGCAGAGCTCGATGAGATCAAGAGGACCTAAGCGCACAAAAAGAGACAGGGCATATACGACGACCTGTCTCTTTTTTTACAGTCTCGAATCTAATTTCGCAAAGCCTCCACCGCTGACATTTTCGCCACCAGACGGGCGGGATAAAGACTAAAAAGCTGTCCAGTGACAACGGCCAAGGCGAAAGAAATGAAAGCAGCCTGCCAATGTAGGCCCCAATTTCCGGCCAGTTCACTGTACGACGTATACCCGACAAACAGCTCCAAGAGCGGAGACGTTGAAAAGTAAGCTGCAATGAGACCTAATATAGCACCTGCAACAGAAAAAACCAAGGCTACATTTAAAACCTGCCCCATCACAGTCGTTTTTGTGGCACCAAGGGCCCGCCGCAACCCCATCTCTCTCGTCCTTTCCACCACACTAACCATATTGATGCACAGAAAACCAGTTCCACTAATTACGATAGAGACAAAGGCGAAGGCACCCAAATAGAGAGTCATGTTGAAAACCCATTGCTTTGCATAAAAGTTTGAATCGCTGAAATACTCGGGCCGAAATTCGACCTCACGGTTCACTGTATTCGTCAATAAAGCTTGGGCATCAGCGACAGCTTGAAAAACTTGTCCTGGCTTAGATTGTATATAGATCTGATGATAACGCGGCCTAAGAAGAGGTGGTAAACCCTCAAACACAGTAGACTCTAGAGGTACGATCAAGTGGCTTTCGGGTAAAAAAGAATCCCACAAAGACGATTGCAACTCATAAATGCCTATGACCTCATAGGATTCACCTTCCTGAACAGATCGCCCGCCCAAACCGACGGTCTTTCCTACGGCAGATTGATTTGGGAAAAGCTGTTTGCTAATGATTTCAGAAAGGAGTATGACCTTGTTTCTTTGTTTTTGATCTACTTCTGTGAAGAACTGGCCTTCTGCCAATCTTGGCTGCATCATCCTCCCGTACCCGGCGCTAGCCTCAATGGCAGAGGAAACATCGTAGGTCAAACCATGGACGAATATTCTCGGGTTGTTCAATTGTTTGAGAATAAAAGTTGCCGCGATATGCCCACTGCCCTGCAATTTAGCCAAATCTTCCGGAAGGAAGTGAGCAATACGTACATTTGATTCGGTCTGGTTGACAGCGGAAATTTTAGCTAGGCTATCACCAAGAATTCCGTCAGCTTCATGGAGAGCTTCTGTAGCCTGCAGATTAAGGGATAAAATAGTGGCAACAATCCACACCCCTAAACCTACATGGAGAATTGTCAAAAGCGAACGAAGGGGCCATTTTTTCATCAGCCTGGCTGTAAATTTTAGTGCCTCCCACATGCTCCATCACCTCGCCTAATCTACGCGTAACGCATTGACTGGATCGATTCGGGACCCAAGATAAGCTGGATACGTACCAAAAAAGAGACTCATCGCCAAGCCGATAAGAACTCCTAGAGTCGTTTGAAAAACCGTTGCCCCTGGTATCGAAATTCCCAAAGTTCCGCGCATAAGCGCACTCAAGGCCAAGGATAGCAGGACGCCGAAGATAGAACCCAATAGTCCTAGAGAGAGTGCTTCGATCATAAACTGCATAAAAATCATTCCGCGAGAGGCACCAAGGGCCATGGAAAGGCCGACAAGCTGTGTTCGTTTCAGTACTCTAGCCAGCATTAGATTGAGAATGCTCATAACGGCAATCATAAGGCCAATCGAGGCAAAGATGCTTAGGAGCAATGACAATTGTCGATCTCGGTCTTGTACCTCCCGAGCCTGTTCCAAAGAACTCTCCACCACAACCCGGTCTCCCCAGAACTGATAAGCTTCGCCTTGAACCCTCTCTAGGGCTTGGTATAAGTCTGCCTCAGCACTGATTCCTACAGAAATTTGGTAGAGCGGCTGCCTGACATGTGAACTTTGAATATACGCCGCTGCGCTAAAAGGGGTATAGGCTTGATTCGTTTCTAAAAATGACGATCCCAAAACGCCAATCACAGTGTAAACAAGGGGCTCCCATCTGTTGTTCATATCGCTCACTCGTACTTGTTGCCCTAGAGGATCTTCTTCATTAAAGAGGTTTTCACCTAAGTCAGACGAGAGAACCAGAACGCGATTTTGATTATGCACATCAAAGAGTGAAAACCAGCTGCCCATTTCAGATGTGAAACCCCTGAATCTAGCATATTCGGGCGTAGTAGCAGTAAGGCTAACACTGTGAGAAGTTCCTAGTGAGGAAAATGCCACGGCGTTCTCCGACGCGTAATTTGGGATAGGCTCGATACTTACAACCATCGATGACGTTACAAAGGCATGCATCGTTGAAGGAAGGCGGTTTTGAAATTCTTCTAGCTGCTCTAGGTCGAATTCCCACCTGTTCTCCTCAAAACCTTGCCTGACAAGGCTTAGGGGAGGCCTGGCAATGCCAGGTCCACCCTTCATCTTCACCCATATGATGCGGAACTGGTCCTGGTCTTCCAGTCGCTGTATTTGTCTTGTTGTGGTAATATATAGAGAGAGCTGAGTAATAATTACGCCGATCCCCAGAGCAATCACCATCACTACCAGAAAAGACTCGAGAAAACGCCTTGTTGACTGCCGCAATGACCATATCAGCTGATCAATGATTGACACGCAGAGACCCCCCGTAGAAAGAGCTTCCCACACCCAGAACGGCCAGAATGGTTAATTCATATACAAGGAACATGCAGTACACTGATAACCAGTTGGGATAGGGCTCCAGTCGTGCCCATAAGAAACTGGTGAGCCGATGCTCCCATCGGTCTCGCCACACGCGAACCGCGTGCAGTATTTATCTATTACTATGGTCTCTTTATAGCAATATGAGTATGTCTTAGGCGATGGCCAGTCGATAAATGAAATCACCTCTATATGCCAATCATGTCCGTAGAGCAAGCACAAAGGGTTCGCGCTTTGGGGTTCTTCAACAAAACCAAAAAGCGTAGTTTGAGAAAGACTTGAGGCACTGACAATTGGTACCGATAAGAAACATATCACAACGAGCAAGACGGACACTAAAACGTTTTGACAGCCAGTACTAACTCTCATCACAACAACCTCCTAGTTTTTATTGCCCTCTAATTTACCATTATATAGAAGTAATAGAAGTCCTCCCCAAAATATGTAATCTGTCACTGAAAAAGACAAGTTTTTGACGAGAACTTGATCAAAAAGGTTGCTGAGATAACCCAAGCAGAGCTCGATGAGATTAAGAGGGCCTAAGCGCACCAAAAAAGAGACAGGCCACATATCACGACCTGTCTCCTTTTCTTTCACCTAGGATAAAATCTGTTCAATTTTTTCTAGAGTATCTTGACTCAAACTGATGGCTACTGCCTTACAATTCGCCTCAATCTGTTCAGGACGGGAAGCTCCAACTAGGGCACTAGCCACATTGGGTTGGCGCAAGATCCAGGCCAAGGCCATCTCAGCGAGAGGCATTCCTACTTCACCCGCCAAATCCTCTAAGGAGTCCACTTTTGTGATAACTCCCGAGGCTATCAAATCTTGTACTTGTTTGTTGATTGCAGGATTGGAGGCCCTGGTTCCTTCAGGGATGCGTCCACCACGATACTTACCCGTTAACACTCCTTGAGCTAAGGGTGAAAAGACAATCTGACCTATCCCGTACGTTTCACTCACAGGAATAATCTCAGGTTCAATGTACCGGTTAATCATATTGTACACAGGCTGATTCACCACAATGCGATCGAGCAGATAACGATCGGCCACGGCGACCGCCTCTTCAATTTGCGCCGCCGTCCATTCACTCACTCCCGCATAGAGTACCTTGCCTTGACGAATCATGTCATCAATCGTACGCAAGGTCTCTTCCACTGGGGTCTCTGTATCATAGCGATGGCAATAGAAAATGTCCACATAATCAAGCTCCATCCGTTTTAGGCTGGCATGGAGCTGCTCAAATACATGCTTACGGGATAGACCACGATCGTTTACACCATGTCCCATGGGCCAGAAAGCCTTGGTCGTAATGATGTAGGATTCTCGCGGAAACGTGCGCAACGCCTTGGCCATAGCCTTCTCTCCCTCACCCCGCTCATAGACATTCGCGGAGTCGAATGAGTTGATCCCCAATTCATATGCGCGGCGAATGGTTCTTGTGGCCGTGTCATCTTCCACCGACTTTCCATAGGTCAACCAGCTACCTAATGAGATTTCACTAACTTTAAGGCCCGATCGGCCTACTCTACGGTATTTCACAATATCATCTCCTTTGTTTAAGTCTCGGCAAAAGCAGAGGACAGCATGAGTTTTATTCTGTTCAATTGGTTAACTTCGCTAGCTCCAGGATCGTAGTCAATAGGAATAATATTGCTATCGGGGTAGACCTTTTTCAACCCTCTGAGCATACCCTTACCCACCACATGGTTTGGCAAACAGGCGAAGGGTTGCATACAAACGATGTTCTTAACTCCACTTTCGATGAGCTCCACCATTTCACCCGTGAGAAACCAGCCTTCCCCAGTTTGGTGGCCCAAAGAAATGACCTTGGAAGCATTTTTCGCGACCTCTCGAATGAATTTTGGCGGACTAAATCTTTTGCTGGTCGCCAGAGCGGCCCTATAGGTCCTGCGGTAGAGCTCCATGACTTCAATTACAACATTGCAGGCCATCTTTTCTAGGCGACTTCCTGCCAAGTATCTGTACTTAAAATCAAAACCCAACAGGGAATACAAGAAGAAATCCACGAGCTCTGGGACAACGGCTTCTGCACCTTCCGCTTCCACAAGGCTCACCACGTCGTTGTTTGCCGTGGGATGGTACTTGACTAGAATTTCGCCCACCAGACCAACCTTTGGTTTGCTTTCTTCCACCGTCTCAAAAGCATCAAACTCTTCCACTATATTGATAATGTTGTCCTTGAATTTCCTGGGTGAATGCGACCCCATGGACTCTTCACAAATGGTCGCCCACTTTTCATACAGCTCATTGGCAGAGCCGGGCACTTTTTCATAGGGCCTCACGCGATAAAGACACTTCATAAGTAAATCGCCATACACAAGGGCAACCATGGCCCTATGAAGTAGAGGCAAGGTGATCTTAAATCCCGGGTTCTTCTCAAAATTTTGTATACTCAACGAAAGCACAGGTACTTGGGGAAAACCTGCATCTTTCAATGCCTTTCGCAAAAAGCCAATGTAGTTGGTGGCCCGGCAACCGCCCCCCGTCTGGCTCATAACTACCGTGGTATGATCGGGATCGTATTGACCGGAGTTGAGAGCCTTGAGGAGTTGCCCAACAACAATGATCGCAGGATAGCAGGCATCATTGTTCACATACTTTAGCCCTTCCTCCACCGCCTCCTTATCCATGGCGGGGCAAATGACCACATTATAGCCAGACAAGTTTAGAGCTTGTTCTACGAACCGAAAGTGAATGGGTGCCATCTGCGGAACAATGACCGTGTGATCTTTCTTCATGTTCCTGGTAAATATCCTTCTCTTATATCCAGGCTGTGGTCCTGTTGGTTCGTGTCCTTGCTTATCCCGTTCCACCATAGCCGCCTGTAAAGAGCGCAACCTAATTTTGGCACTCCCTAAATTGTTCACTTCATCAATTTTCAAACAAGTGTACATCTTGGAGCGCGCATGTAAAATCTCCTCTACCTGATCGGTTGTAACCGCATCGAGTCCACAACCGAAGGAGTTTAGCTGTACCAGTTCTAAATTTTTCTGGCCCGCGACAAAGCTTGCCGCCGCATAGAGTCGAGAATGATACGCCCATTGATCAACAACACGCAAAGGCCGTACAACTTCACCTAGGTGTGCCACCGAATCTTCCGTTAAGACAGCCATCCCCAAATCATTGATGATGTCAGGAATACCGTGGTTGATTTCCGGATCGAGATGGTAAGGACGTCCCGCAAGGACAATACCCTTCAAACTGTGTCTTTCTAGGTAAGCGAGGGTTTCTTCCCCCTTCTTCCTCATATCGGATTTGTAATGAGCCAGTTCATCCCAGGCTTTATCCACAGCACGTCTCACTTCAGAGGCATCCACATCTAGTTCTACCAACTCTTCAATCAAACGCTCTGTAAGCCTCTCCTTATGGTTGAAGGGCAAAAAAGGATACAAAAACTTGATGTTGGCAGCTTGCAGTTGACCGACATTGTTTTTGATCACTTCGGGATAGGAGATCACAATGGGGCAGTTGAAGTGATTATCGGCGTCTTCTTGTTCCTTCTGTTCATGTGTTAAACAGGGATAGAAAATCACATCCACGCCCTTTTCCACCAAATCAACGATGTGTCCGTGGGCTATTTTGCCAGGGTAACAGACCGATTCAGATGGTATTGTTTCCATTCCCTTTTCATAAATGGTCTTTGTCGATCGAGCAGAGAGCTCAACAGAAAAACCTAGCTCAGTAAAGAAGGTGAACCAAAACGGATAATTCTCATACATATTCAAAACCCTCGGAAGGCCCAGGCGACCCCGCTTCGCCTCTGCAGGATCTAGGGGTTCGAAGGCAAAAAGCCTCTCATAGGAATAATCGAAGAGGTTGGGTAAATCTTGCTTGACCCTTTCATCTCCAGCACCTTTGCTGCAGCGATTTCCAGAAATATAGCGATGCCCCTTACCAAATTGATTGATGGTCAATAAACAATGGTTTGAACAACGCTTACATCTGGCAAGTTTGGCTTCTAGGGATAAGCTTTCCAGACCCTGGCGATCAAGTAAGGTAGACTCATAGCCTTCTATATATCGTTCTCTGGCAATTAGGGCAGCTCCAAAGGCTCCCATGATGCCGGCGATGTCTGGTCTAACGACCTCGCAGTCAGCAAGGCGTTCAAAGGTTCTCAAAACCGCGTCATTGTGGAACGTTCCCCCCTGCACGACCACCTTCTCGCCTAGCTCTTCCTTACTGCGCAGTTTAATGACCTTGTAGAGAGCGTTCTTCACCACAGAGTAGGCTAAACCGGCAGAGATCTCTCCAACGGTGGCACCTTCTTTTTGCGCCTGCTTAACCCTGGAATTCATAAATACAGTACAGCGGGAGCCTAAGTCAACTGGGTTCGGAGCGAGCAAGGCCGCTTCCGTAAACTCCTCAATGCTTAGATTGAGCGAAAAGGCAAATGTCTCCAAAAAGGAACCACATCCTGAAGAGCAAGCCTCATTTAATAGGATGTTGTCAATGGCCCCATCCTTGATGTGTAGGCACTTCATGTCTTGTCCACCGATATCTAAAATGAAGTCTACACCTGGGCGGAAAAAGTTCGCCGCCTTATAATGAGCAACTGTTTCTATTTCCCCAATATCCACCTTTAAGGCGGCTTTAATTAAGCCTTCCCCATAACCGGTCACGACTGAGTTGGAGATCCTCGCCCCTTTAGGTAAGGCATCATACAATTCCAGAACAGCTTTGCGCACCGACTTTAAGGGATTCCCTTCATTGCTACCATAATAGCTGTGCAAAATGGCCCCTTCTTCATCGATGAGGGCTGCTTTCGTTGTGGTCGAACCAACATCAAGCCCTAAGAAACACCGGCCTTCATACCCCTCAATGTCCTTTCTCGCTACTGCATGACGATTATGCCTAGCCCGGAATTCCTCCAACTCTTGCTCGCTTCCAAACAAAGGCTTGAGCCTTGTTGTTGGTTCGATGGATATGCCCTGCATTTGATCGATGCGTTCCATGAGAGCCGAAAAGGCAATAGGTTCGCTATTCCAGGCATTTAGCGCTGCCCCGATAGCAATATAGAGCTGCGGATTTTCGGGAAAGATAACCTGACTGTCCTTTAGATCTAAGGTTTCAATAAAGCGCTTACGCAGTTCGGATAAGAAGTACAGTGGTCCGCCCAAAAAAGCCACATTACCCCTGATGGGCCTTCCACAGGCCAAACCACTGACTGTCTGCACCACTACGGACTGGAAAATGGAGGCAGCCACGTCCTCTCTGGCCGCGCCGTCATTTAGAAGGGGTTGAATATCGGTCTTCGCAAAAACGCCGCAGCGAGCGGCAATAGGATAAATTGTGGTGTGGCCCTTTGCTAGTTCGTTTAGGCCTGCCGCATCTGTTCTGAGCAGTACCGCCATCTGATCAATGAATGACCCGGTCCCGCCCGCGCAAATACCGTTCATGCGTTGCTCGATTCCATCTTGAAAGAACGTTATTTTTGCATCTTCCCCTCCGAGTTCAATGACTACATCGGTTTCAGGAAAGAAAGTTTGAATGGACTTGGTGCCTGCTATTACTTCTTGCACAAACCCAACCCTTAGATGTTCAGCAACGGCAATCCCGCCGGAGCCTGTTATATTCAATGTGACTTGATAATCCTCGAATTTCTCATAGGCTTGTCTGATGAGGCTCACAACAGACTCTTTAATATCGGAGTAGTGCCGCTGATATTTCGAAAAGAGTATTTCGGATGCTTCATCTAGAATGACAATCTTTGCTGTTGTGGAACCAACATCAATTCCCATGTGTACTAGCTTGTTCAAAAAACGAGCCTCCGTTTCATAAAAGATCCGTAGTACTATTATTAGCTACTTGGACAGGAATTCCTTGTCACCTAGGGACAAACATTGTCCCAATGCCTGTGATTCTGAAATTTGGCAGACAGGAAAGGAGCCAATATAGCTTATGGCTTCATTGACCCCTTGATACTTCCTACTTCGTATAGGCCACAATGGCATCCCTGAGAAACTTAGCGGCACCTTTTTTGTGCTGATCGTAGTAAGCGGTGAATCTCTCATCGGCCACATACATCTCGGCGATACCTGCATGAGCCTCTTTGGAGTAATCCTTCCAAGAAAAACTCAACCATTTGCGGTGCAGTGCAGCGATTCTTTGGCCCTCTTCACCCTCAGGCTCCTCTTGACCGACGGCCTTGGCAAGCGATTGGATGATCTCCTCTGCCAGCTTTTCCATTTCAGTAAACTGTGTTTCCGTCAAGCCCATGAATCTAGCATTAGAAGCATCCACCGTTTCGTCTCCATACTTCTCCCGAATTTCCGCCCCATATTTCTTTTCATTCTCTTTAATCAATGTTTCCTTGAAACCGACGAATTTTTCTTTGTCTGTCATTGGCTCTCCTCCTTCGAGTGCAGCAATGGTCTGTTCCACATTTTGAATCAACAGATCCAATTGCCTTCTCTTTTCTAGAAGGTGTTCACGGTGCCCAAGCAAAGCCTGCTTTTCTCTAAAACCAGGAGATTCAAGAAGTTCCTTGATGGTCCGCAAATCCACTCCCAGTTCCCGGAAGAATAAGATCTGCTGTAGACGATCTACTTCTTCTGGCCCATAGATCCGGTAACCCGATTCGTTGGTCCAAGCTGGTTTCAGCAAATCGATTTGGTCATAATAGCGCAGGGTACGGCCGCTCACCCCGGCTAGATCGCCTAATTCCTTTACTGTGTATTCCATGAAATCACCTTCCAACACCAGTGGATGTTTCGTGCAACGAAACTCCAAGGTGATTGCTTCACAATCAACAATAAACCTTAACGTAACGTCAATGTCAAGGGGAAAAACGAGGGCGCTTTGCGCGCCCTCGAAATACCCGTCGGACCACCGAAAGCAGGACGTAATGGTGTTTCACGTCAACGTTCGCTTTTTTCCGTTTCCATTCGTTCTTTGAAAACCTTCAAATGGTCGTGATCTACACTCATGATCTCGTTAACTAAGTCCTGGCTTTGGGGATCAAGTTCATCAATGCGATCCTCGTAGGCGTGAACACCCTTATCCTCACCATCATAGACTTGTTGTAGCAGATGGGATGGTCCCCTAAGCGCATTGATCTTTGATGACATGCCAGCCATGGCTCCGGCCATGCCTGTGCTTGTCACCGGCGTCCCACCTAAATCTCTAACGCGGTCCGCAAGGATCCTCGCGTGTTCTTCGTGGTCTTTGGCAAACTGTTCTAACATGACCATGACCTGTTCATCACCTTGCATATTCTCTGTTTCTCTATAGATGTCTATGGCCATGAGTTCGCCCTTGAGTAACTCGTTTAAGGTATCGATGTGATGTTGGTTACTAGCCACTAACAATCTCCCCACTCTTTTTTGTTAGTGTCCCTCATCACTCACGGAACCATTCGCCACTACAAACTTTCCATATAGCGTCTTAAATTCTCCAAACCAATGGGAATCGCCTTGAGGGGGTCTTCTATCCCTTCGAACTCAATGGATATAAACCCCGAGTAATTGGCGTTCTTCATGATGTTCAAAACCTGCAGAACGGGTACCCCACCATGACCTACGATCGCGCCCCTTAAGTAGTTGCCTCCTCGACTTAAGAACCAGCCTTGACCGGGATTGGGTCCATTCCCTGATTTCACATGAAAATCCTTAGCATGGACATGAAACGTATAGGGCATCAAGCGTCCTACAGCTTGGGCCGGGTCTTCGTCTACTACCAGGAAATTACCCATATCAAGTAGCACACCGAAGTTAGGATGATCCACACCATTAACAAGCTTTTCCATTCGCTCGCTATCCTGGCAGAAATAGCCATGGTTTTCCACCATCGTCTTAATCCCAAGGTCGGCCGCAAATTCGGTTATAGCCCGGCATCCTTTTATCAGAATAGGCAGAGCATCATCAAAGCCCCAAGCCCCAGTTTTTGTGTTAGGCCAGCCCCAGGTAGAGTCATGGCGCATTCCTGGAGCACCCAAGCTCTGAGCCACCCGCACTTCATCCTTGACCCGTTCGATTTCGGCCTCAAGATTTCCACCGGAGCCAGTAATGAAATCCGCCCAGATGGTATAATTCACTACTTTGATGTCCGCTTCATCACAGGCCTCCCGCACCCGAGGAGCAAAAGAAAGGGCTGTCTCGCCCTGGGGAAGATTAGGGAAACCAGCAAATTCAATGACATCAAAGCCCATCTCCTTCGCGTGTTTAATGATCGCAAAGACATCAAGTGAACTTTGGCTATAACTATACGAACTCACTCCAATTTGCATATCCACACGACACCACACTCCATTCTACTCACACTAAATAAGCCACGCCGGTACATGCCAATTCTTCTTGTCAATGGGCAGAAGATCGCTGGTCATACAGAGAACTACTCCTGCTCCGATCTCCAGCTTATGCATTTCTAGTCCGTTAACGGAGGCAGGGTTCAGTACACTGAAGTGCTTGTCTTTCCAACCAAAGTCCGCAGGTGGCCAAACAAGCCCGCCTTCGGTTCAGGTTCAACCACATGCTTCTTCTTAATCTGATGCTCCAAGAGATACGCAAAATAAGAGCTATTCTCTGCAGGAAAGCTCTGGGGATCTCGAATCATGCGGAAGAAAAGCTCCTTATTCTCGACCCTTCCTGGCTCCAAACCCCGTTCTTGAAAGAGCCTAGATGCCACCTCGTATCCCCTGGCAATCATTTGGGGAATATATTCTACCTCAAAGGTGCCAATATCATAGATCAAAGGATTGATCGTCATGATCCTGCTACAAGTCAAGGCCCGATCCTGCAAGCGATCCCGATATTGCGCCCGCATCATAATATCCAAAGACTGGCTGAAGATCTCCAGTGGGCCGTCCTCCAAGATTGTTTCTCTGCGCATACCGGCGTAACCTAGATTCACCCCCAACACCCTTGTGGCCTTACCAAGGCGAACTGCGATATTTATGGGATAACCATCCCTGAGGGCACCGTCCACATAACAATCTTGGCTGTGATCATCTTCAAACACAGCCGGAACAAATACCCCAGGAATGCTAATGCTAGCCCGTACTGCCTGGGCAATGCTGAGATCATCCCGCAGAGGATATTCTGCACATTTTCCTTCTCGATCTAAAGTTAGCCCCATGGCCCTATAATCACAAAACACAGTCTGTTGGCCATTATTGAGATTCACCGCAGGGATCAAAAGTTGGCATTTCTTCAGGCCACAAAAGCGCTGTATGGGCAGGCTTTGAGCAATAATTTCCTCTATTGTTGCTCCTCTCACAACTCCTACAAAACGTTTAATATCCCAGGTAAGGAGGGCCACGATCGCGCCCCGCCAGTTTAGATCCACAATTTTCCCTTTAGCCCTACTATACTCTAAGAAAAGCTCCTCCAACTCCTGGGCACCTAGGCCTGTGGCATAGAGTGCGGCCACAATGGAACCTCCCGATGTTCCCACCACCACATCGGGTTCTAGAGCATATTCTTCTAGGGCTTTTAAGACACCAACATGGGCGGCAGCCCGTACACTGCCTCCCGATAAGGCTAAGCCAAGTCTACTTTTCAAAGTGATAACCTCCTCAGAATCCATATATTGTACACAGATCTGGGAAGCGTGTTCATACCAGTGGAGCGCAAGAGAAGATTGAGGCTAATTCATAGTATTCTGTTAATTTTTGACACAAATAGGGAACGTACTGCAACCAACATAGGAGCGGCCTTAAAAGGCCAGCCCCTTGAATGCGTTAGGTCTAAAAATCAAATTCACTTGATTCAGTGGCCAGTATCGCCAAATAGCCCGCCCGATAATCAACTCCCGGGGCAAAAACCCCACCCGGCCAAAACGGCTGTCTTCACTGTTATTGCGATTATCACCTAGAACAAAATACGTACCTTTAGGGATGACTTGGGAGGAAAAACCAATGCGAGCCGGAGCAAGGGTATAGTCTTCATCAATAGGTTGATCATTAATATACACAACCCCCTGAATAATGGCGATCGTATCTCCCGGAAGGCCAATCACCCGCTTGACAAATTGCTCGCTCGTATCGGAAGGGTTCTTAAAGACAATAATCTCACCACGGGATGGTTCCACAAAGCGGTAAGAAATCTTGTCAACCAAAAGCCGCTCACCATGATGTAAGGTGGGAAGCATGGAATCTCCGTTCACAGTATAGGCCCTGGCGATAAAAATCATGATAAATGCGGCGATGAGGACTGCTGAGCCCACCGTCTCTAAGAGTTCTCGAATTTTGCTTTTTGGTTTACGGATTTCTGGTTTCAATATGCCTACCTCCAAAATTTGTAGGTGGAACTTTCCCAAAGGAAACTCTGAGATGGTTCCAGAGGGACCATCAGTTCCATGAAGGGTTCCACATAAACAACAACAAATCCTGCCTATTTGCATTCAGGCAGGATGGAAACAATACCCGCATGTTACAGTCTCCAAAAGCAAGAGTGGCAAACCTCTTTGTAAAGCCTAACCGACTCTTTAAACAGTTTCTCATCCCGTGTGCGCAAAGCCTCCTCGATTTGCTCCTTCAGCGTGATAGCCCAGAGGATTAAGTCGATTTGCTCCCGGACAAAAGCGGCGTACCCAACCCCCAGTCCTACAGGAGGAATGGCTTCATTCGGAACCGCTATTTCTTCATACCAATCGGGGGTATTCTCCTTGAAAACGAGCTGTACATGGAGAATACCTGTGAAATCCTGTAAAATATCCCAGGCCTTTATGGGATCTTGGATAGGGACTTCCCTTGTCTTTTGTGTCTCCCTGTGTAAACCACCATTCACTAGCGTCAGATATTCGGATTCACTACCCAGTTGCAGTTCAAAACCAACTCCAGCCGTTCCCACCTGTGAGATGACCATCGTATTTGATAGATAATCCCGGGTGGTAACGAAGACTAACTTTTTGAGCAAGGCTGGATGCACACAGATTTTTTCAAGAAGTTCCTTACTACGTTCATGTTTCAGGGGGACCTCACAAAAGCGACGCAAAGCATATTCTTTGTGTATGACCATCTTACCCCTCCTTGCTAAAGAAGATCACTACACTATATGCAAATGGTGGGCAAGAATTCTCCCCCTTTTGTTCATCTAGATTCGAATGGTCAACCGATCATAGGCGAGATAAACTCCTTCGGGCAATGCTTCGCTCATTTCTTCATGTTCAAGCAAGTGGGAAATATGGGTAAAATACGTGCGTTTTGCCTTCAATTTGCGGGTTAGGTGAAGGGCCTGCGCCACATTCAAATGGGTAGGATGGGGCTCGTGCCTGATCACGCCCAAAATCAGAGTGTCCAAGTCTTGTAGAAGTTCTAGTGAAGAAGGTGGGATGTAGCTACAATCGGTGATATAAGCCAATTTACCAATGCGATAACCTAGAATGGGCAAAACTCCATGAAAAATCGGAATGGGCTGTACCACCACATCTTGAACTCGAAAAGAATCTTTTACCACAATCGTTTCTACCTGAGGCTTCCCCCCGCCTTCCTGGGTCTTCCGGAAAACATAGGAAAAGACATCCCGAAGTTCAGTAATGGTAGGTCCATTTCCATAGACAGGAATACTTGTTTGAGTGAGTTTACTGAAAACCCTTAGATCATCGAAACCAAAGACATGATCGGCATGGCAATGGGTGTAGAGTACTCCGTCAACCTTCTGGATATTAGCTTCTAAAGCTTGGATACGAAATTCAGTAGCCGTGTCGATTAGAAGGCTCGTCTCCTTTTCCCGCACCCAAAGAGAACTGCGGGTACGCTTGTTTTTGGGATCTTGACTTTGACAAACAGCGCAATCACAGGTTATAACAGGTACGCCGTGAGATGTGCCCGTTCCCAAGAATGTGATTTCCATATTACCATCCTTTCCCTCCTTGACTAGAACCTTTGTTCTGTATTATAATCAAAGCGAACAACTGTTCCGGTGATTTGCAGAGCAAATCAACAAGGAGGCGTACTGCTTATGACGATCATCTACTGTGGCTTGCGCCACTTTTATATTCGCCATCTAGAATCACCTCAAAATAACGCTTATTACATTTTAACACACAATAGGGAAATCTGGGACTTTTCCCCCGAGCTCAAAGGTCATGGCTTTACCAATCAACGAAAGCCTCAAGCTGTTTTTCATCTAGATAAACCCATGCTCACCCTGCCCATCACCTTAAGTGACTTCACATCGTGTGCTGAAAACTGGCATGAATTTTCCTACCAATACACGGAGGAGCTCGAGATAGAATATCCCCATGCCTGGTATTTACGTTTCAAAGAGCCCACCATTTTCGAGCAATTTATCATTGATTTCAGTACAAAGCTTAGAGAAGAAAAATGGGGCGGCATTTGGGGAGCAGGCCAAAGTAAGTTAGTGGCCAAACTAGCCGCCCACAATCTTAAAGATGGCGAGATTATTCCTCCAGGGCAAACGAAGGATTTTCTAAGCCAGATCCCTTTACGCCGCTTGCCCCTGCCTGAATTGGAAACCTTGGAGAAGCTCGGCATAAAAACCATTGGAGAACTAGGAGATATCCCCTTTGTGGAATTGGGCAACCAATTTGGGCAAAAAACTGCAGCCCTTTTACAAAAGTTTGGGTGTGGAGAAGATATCGTCCCCTTTCAGCCCCGGCAAATCCAAGAATACAGCTGGACCCTAGACTGCACTACCCTAGATGGATTTTTGAGACCACTTGTATCCCATGAACTTAAACCCTATCTTCAGCAAGGTATGGAAAAACTCGCCTCTACCTTGAAGGATCAGCACAAAGTAGCTGGTCAAATCAAACTAGAGACCCATTTAGCCGAAGGAAAATGTTTTGAGGAAAAACGACAACTCAAGGAGGCCATAGATGATCCCAAGGCTTTAACCCGCATGGTAGAAAGCCTCCTCCCCCAAGACCCGATCGCCCAAATCGGTGTTGTAGTAAGCAAATTAGAGGCATCTCCCTTGGCCCAACTAACCATGTTTTGGGAGCCCCAAGATCCAAAATTAAATGATGAAGAGCTTATAAACTATGCCCAAATAGGCATAGAACTTCCGCGGAGAGAACGCCTTTTGATGCTCTGGGAGGAGTGTTTTACGTGAGCAAACTCATTAATCAGCCCATTGAGTTAGAACGTTCGGGGGATTTCCCCCTTTCTTTTTCCTTTGGACAAAACTTTACCATTAAATACATCTTAAAACATTGGCGTGAAGCTGGGCAGTGGTGGACAGGTGAACCAGAACTTTTCGTTTATGAAGTAAGCACCAATCGTTGCCGCTGCGAACTGCATTTTTTACCGGACACAGGAAAGTGGATTTTATATCGTTTAGCCGATTAAGTGGGGGTTCTTTATGTTTGTCCATTTACATGTTCACTCTCCCTATTCATTTCTAGATGGCGCCTCCTCGATGGAGGCTTTACTTAACCAAGCGGCCGAGTGGAATATGCCGGCCCTAGCCTTAACAGACCACAGCAATGTGAGCGGAGCGGTAGAATTTCAAAAAACAGCCCTGGCCTTAGGATTAAAGCCCATTCAAGGCGCGGAAATCACCACAGAAGATAAAACCCACCTTACTCTTTTAGCCGAAAACAAGGTGGGTTACCATTCTTTATGCCGCCTCTTAACAACAGGCTACGCCCACGGTTCTAGGCATCAAGCCTTGGTCCCCTGGAAGGCGTTGGCCGAAAATAACCGTGGGTTGATTGTTCTAAGCGGTTGTCACCATTCTGGCATAGCCCAGGCCATCCTAAGTAAAGACTACCCGAAAGCAAAAGCAGAGGCTTTGCGCCTTGTGGAGATCTTCGGGCACAGTCAAGTGTATCTAGAAATGATCCATAGCTATCTTCCCTTCACCAAGCACCTCCTTAGAGAGCTTTTTAAACTCCATGAAGAGTTGCATATTCCTCTAGTGGCCACCAATAATGTCCATTATTTACGGAAGGGAGATTTTCACATTCATGATCTTTTGGTCTGTACACGTACGCAAACAAGGGTCGGCGAGCTTGATGTGGAGCGTCCCTTAAATGGTGAGAACTATTTTGCCTCACCCGAAGAGATGAAAAAACGCCTTTCTCCTTTTCCTGACGCTATTAAAAATACGCTGGAAATTGCTGAGCGTTGTGAAGTCGCGCTTGATTTAGGACGTAACCTTTTCCCCCGTTATTTTCCTGATCAAGACCCTGAAAAATCCATCCGGGTCTTGCGTGAGTTGACTTGGGATGGGGCGAGGCAGCGCTATAGGGCTATTTCGCCCCCCCTCAAAGATCGTATTGAACATGAGCTAAACATCATTGAACAGCTCGATGTGGCCGATTATTTTTTGGCGGTGTGGGATCTTGTACAATATGCCCAAAAGCAGAATATTCGTTACGCGGGCAGGGGCTCGGCAGCCGATTCGGTGGTGGTATATTGTCTAGAGATCACCAACGTCGATGCCTATGCCAGGGGACTTCTTTTCGAGCGTTTTTTAAGCCTTGAGCGGGCCCAAAAACCCGATATTGATATCGATTTTGATGCCCGCTATAGAGACCAGGTGGCCGAATACGTTTACGAGCGCTATGGCTCTGAACGGGTAGCTTCTGTTTGCACCTTTCAGACGTATCATGCCCGCTCTGCCCTGAGAGACATGGGTAAAGCCCTAGGTTTCTCGTCTGCGGAATTGCAGCAGTTGACCAAAAATATCACCGGCATCCCGTCGGATGGTATTCGAACCTTGCTACACAGGCTCCCTGAACTAAAACATCATCCCCTGCACAAGGCTAAGTACACTAAGCTTTTAGATTACTGTGCCGCCATCAATGGTTTTCCAAGGCAGATTGGCACCCATTTAGGGGGATTAGTAGTAAGCGGCGAGCCTTTGACTACAGTTACTCCCCTGCAACCCTCAGCTAAAGGGGTTTTGATCACCCAATTTGATAAGAACACCATTGAGGATTTAGGTCTAATTAAAATCGACCTACTTTCGCTGCGTACCCTGTCGGCCGTTTCCAATACGGTACAAGAAATTGGGCCAAAGTTGAAGTACAACGAAATCCCCACCGATGATGGCGCCACCTTTGCCAGGCTACAAAAGGGTGATACGGTAGGAGTTTTTCAGCTAGAAAGTCCAGCTCAGCGAAGCTTGCAATCTCGTTTGCAAGCCGATCGTTTCGAGGATATTGTGGCTAGCGTAGCATTGATTAGGCCAGGACCCATCAAAGGTAACATGGTGGATCCCTTTATTGCCCGCCGACATGGCCGTGAAGAAGCCACCTACATTCATCCCAAGCTAGAAAAAATTCTAGCCCCCACCTATGGTGTTGTTCTCTACCAAGAACAGGTGATTGAAATCGCCACGGAGATTGCGGGTTTTACCCCCGGAGAATCGGATCGTTTACGTAAAGTGATGACCAAGTTTCGTTCCCAAAAGGAAATGGAACAAATTGGGGAGGACTTTATTCAAAAGGCTACCGCCCAGGGGGTGGGAAAAGAAACGGCTGAAGTGATTTTTTCCTACATTGTGGGTTACGCAGGCTATGGATTTTGCGAGGCCCATGCTGCAGCCTTCGCAGATACAGCTTACCGCACCGCTTATCTTTCGAAGCACTATCCAGCTCAGTTCTATGCTGCACTTTTAAACCAGCAACCCATGGGTTTTTACCCTCCCAATACACTTTGCGTGCAGGCCAGAAACCGCGGAATTACGATTTTCCCTCTCCATATCAATGCAAGTGATGTGGAATTTACAGCAGACGACAGCTCCATTCGCATCGGTCTCAAACAGGTTAAGGGCATGGAAAAAACCTTCCTTGATTCCATTACTTCTGCTCGCAAGGAACGAAGTTTTTCCTCTGTGCAGGATTTTGTCTATCGCACCAGTGTCAATAAAGATGTGGCGGAGAATTTGATCTTAGGAGGAGCCTTTGATTGGTTTTCTCCCAATCGCAGAGCTTTGCTTTGGAACTTACCGAAGCTGTATCAAAATAAGCAAGGGAGCCTCTTTTTAGAGACTCCTACCTTAGATACTATGGCAGATTTTCCCCCCTGTGACCGGTGGGTTAAGGAATATGCCGTTCTTAGCCTCACGGCCCAAGGACATATTATGGAATTTTACCGCCCGAGACTCCCCAAAGGGGTGCTCACCAGCAAAGTGTCCTCCTACTGTAAGGAGAGTACTCTCCTTACAGTAGGAGGACTGGTCATTCGTCCCCATAGACCGCCCACTCGCAGTGGAAAAACAGTGGTCTTTTTAACGCTCGAGGATGAATATGGCCTAATTGATGTTACGATCTTTGAAGATATCTACCAGAAGTATGCGAAGATCATCTTTAATGAACCTTTGCTACTTGTAACAGGGGAGATCTCTCGACGTGATCCGAACGAAAGGGCGAGTATTATTGCAACTCACATCCAATCCCTGCCCTAAAAGAACTGGGGCGAACTCACTTGCACGATGTGCTCTTCATCTCCGGTCTCTAGATTCAAGTAAATTAAGTAGTAGTCTTCCTCATACTTTACACCAAGCCTGGTAGTCAAGATCTCTTCTTGCCGCTCATTTTGGATCAGTGCCAACTTTTGATCTACAATCTCCACACCTACCTGTACCTTATCTTCCAGATCCCAGGCCACCTCTCCATTTGTGGCAATGTCCGATTGAACCCTGCTTTGAGCCACAAAAAAGGGGGTTGCCCAGAAACCTAAAATACTACCATCCGCTGCACTAACCTGGACCCTAAGGGGCTCCCCATAACGTAAAACACCATCTCGATTTGGGACAAAGGTCAAAGTAGCCTTGTTTTGCAGCACTTGTACATCTGTGATATGCAGAGAACTAAATCCCCTTTGCTGCAAAAACTCCGCCCCTTCCATCACCATTTCTTCTAGGCTGAGTGTGCTTTCTAAAATCCCTTGGCTTGCCGAGGTTACCGTCATCCACAAGACCATGCCACCCCTCTTGGATACTTCAAGCACATAACGGGCGGTATCGCCTATAGCTTCAACAGTATAGGAAGGAATATTACCCTTTATTTCATTGGTCACCTGAAAATTCAAATCGTCCCTCCCGCAAAAGACACGGGCTGCTTCTATGGCTTGTTCCCGCTCTATACCCGGACCTTGAATCTCTCCCTGGCGCACAGGGGGTTTGAACTCCTCCAACCCATCATTAATTGAGGTGAGAGCCTGCATAAATTCGGGTACAAGCACCATGGTGGAAAAATATTCGTGCCAGGATACCCAAGGGAATTCTCGCTCCTTCGACACAAGGAGCTGCCCTAGTTCCTGGCTCACGTACTCGATCTGCCCATGGAGTTCCCTCAAGGATGCTGAGTCCATGTCACCCTGAACAAAATCATACGTATGTTCATAGATGTTGTCCAAAAGGTGAGAAATCCGTTCCAAATGGAGTTCTCCCAGAGGCAATTCGCCCATATTACTTTGGGCAGCGTAAATGAGGCGTCGCAAGTTAGCGGCAATGAGACTTCGTTGTTTATCACTAACCGAAAGGCGAGCTCGGCCTAGCTCATCTGCGATTTTTTCAAAATGGGTACCAAACTCACCTAAGGCGCGGCGGTAACCCACCTCCACCTGTCGTTCATACATCCGCTGGAGATAATATTGCCCCCCGGCAAACCCCACACCAAGAAGACCAATTGCGAAGAGTATGGCTATGAGTTTACGTGTCAACCCCTTAGGCATGTGTAGACCCCTAACTAGCGAAAATGTGATCCCCAATTGTTTTAATCACGGCGCGACTGCGAATCCAGGAGCTTCTGGTTTTGGATGGGTTATAGAAGTAGAGGGCACCTCCAGACGGATCTAGGCCATTTAAGGCACAATGAGCTGCCTCGATCGCACTTTTATCAGCAGGCATATTTACTTCCCCATTGGCTACAACGGAAAAAGCCAGAGGCTCGTAAACAACACCGGGGATGGTATTGGGAAATTCGGGGTGACTAACTCTGTTTAGGATTACAGCTGCGACCGCCACTTGACCATCATAGGGTTCTCCCTGGGCCTCAGCCCTCACTACCCTCGCCAGAAGGTCCAAGTCTGACTTTGAGAAATCTTGGCGCCAACGCTCGAAACTCTCTTGCTCACTTTCCTCTCTTGGCTGGTATGGTGTGGGCCTGGACCCTTGGTTCCACCGCAGATAACAAAACAGACCGAAAATTATGATCACGACTCCCAAAGGCCATAGTCGTTTAGCAAAATTGTCCACCATCTTTTCGTCCCTTCTCCGCCCCTAAAAGGCAGGATAACATGGTCAGATCCAGAACCTATAGTACATAGCTACATAGCACCATCTGCCGTACCCTTAAGGAGGATTTGCATGCATCTATCGAAATTCGCCGTGCGTCGACCCATCGCCATTACTGTTCTAGTTATTATAACTCTCATGTTTGGAGTTATTTCCATGCAGAGAATCGGCATTGATCTCCTACCCAACCTGAGTTTTCCCTATGCGGTAGTAGTGACTGTCTATCCTGGCGGAGCAGCTCAAGCAGTGGAACAAGGTGTAACCATCCCCATAGAGGGTAGCCTCTCTGGAATCAGCGGCCTGCGTAGGCAGGAATCCTATAGTATGGAAGATATTTCCGCCGTTATACTTCAATTTGACTGGGGGACAGACTTGGTCGGTACTTTAGATCAGATCAGAAACAGTCTCGCGCAGGTAGCGTTATCGCTACCTGAAGGTGCCCAAGCCCCAATCGTGATCCAAGTTGACCCCAATGCCTTTCCCTTGATGCTCATTGGGGTAAGTGCCCATGATCGCTCCCCTGTGGAGCTTTCAGAAGAGCTCCAGCAAATAAAACCACAGCTGGAGCAATTGTCCGGTGTGGCCCAGGTCAGCTTGTTTGGTACCAGCAGCGAAGAGGTTCAAGTGCTCTTTGATCCAGATTACCTCAACGAAATTGGCTTAACGCCAGTGGTCTTGCAGCAACTGATCATGTATCAAAATATCGTGGTACCCGGTGGCGCAGTTACGGCCGATGGAACCAGGTACACCACAAGAGCCGGTAGCCAAATAGAAAGTGTGGAAGAACTAGAGAACATTATTGTTGGCATGAAGCAAGGTAGCGGTCTTTTGGGGTTAGGAGGTCTGCTTCCGTCCTTAACCTACTTGGGCGATATTGCTGAAGTGACCACCCATATAGAGCCCAGGAACGGTATCACACGCCACAATGGACAAGACACTGTCTTGATCCAAGTAATGAAGCAAACCGGTGCCAACACGGTACGGGTAGCAGAGGATCTAAAAGAAACCCTGCGAAACCTCGAGGCAGATCACCCTCATCTGCAGTTTACGACTATTACCGATCAATCGCTGTTCATTAATCAAAGCATCGGTTCTCTGGGCTCAAGTGGCATTGTCGGTGGCGTTTTAGCCATTGCCGTACTCTGGTTTTTCCTAAGAAACGTCTCAAGCCTCTTGATTGTAGGTTTATCCATTCCTGTGTCCATTATTGCCAGTTTTGTATTGTTGTATTTTTCCAATCTATCCCTCAACCTCATGACCCTAGGTGGTATGGCTCTAGGTGTGGGCATGCTGGTGGACTCATCCATCGTAGTTTTAGAGAATATTTACCGCCATCTTACGGAACAGCCAAGCGTAAAGTTGGCCGCACAAAATGGAGCTGGTGAAATCGCCGGAGCCCTTGTCGCCTCCACAGCCACATCGGTGGTGGTCTTTTTGCCCATTATTTTCCTAGATAGCCTTGCTGGGCAATTACTGAAAGAATTCGGGCTTAGCATATCTTACACTTTGATTGCTTCACTCGTCGTATCTTTGAGCCTACTACCCATGTTAGCTTCCAAGTTTTTGAGGAAGAATATGGTTACTGCATCTGAAACGGCCGATTCTAAGATCTCCAAGGTTCGGGCTAGATACGCTAGTCTTTTGGAGAAGGCACTTGATAAGAAACCCGTTGTTTTTGCTCTAGTTGTAGTACTCCTTGTGGTAGCGTCAGTTGTTTATCCCCGTTTGGACCAAGAATTCTTACCTAGTTTTGATGAGGGGTTCTTGGGGGTCCACGCCATGCTACCAACAGGGGTGCCCTTACAAGAGACGCGGGACTTGCTCATGGCTATAGAAGACGATTTGCTGGCCATTCCGGAAGTTGCTACCGTAGCTGTGCAATCGGGTGATCAAGGAGAACTGGATATTTTGGGATTGCTCACCGGTACCGGTCTAGACAACGCCATGTTTTCTATCACCTTAGTGCCTCATAGTGAGCGTCAGCGCAGAAGCCGCGACCTTACCGAGGAGATTCAAGACATCATGGCTCGTCATGGTGTGATCAGAGCCAATGTCTCTGACACATCGCTTTTTGGTTCTGCCGCCAGTACACTTATGACACCCAACCTAAACGTTGATATCCGCGGTGAAGATGTGGAGGTTTTACATGCCATCTCACAAGAACTCATGGCTGAACTGCGCAAAGTACCCGGTTTCCGAGATATTCAAGACTCCACAGACCGTCCGTCGCAAGATCTTTACCTGAACGTCGATACCTCTCGCAGCATTTTGGGGGGCTTCACAGCAGGACAAGTAGGCCTAGGGATGCGCTACGCCACAGCGGGTCTTAAAGCTACAGATCTGCAAATTGGCAACCGAGTCCTCCCAGTGGTGCTTAGACCAAGCTCGTCCATTGATTCTGTGGAGGATCTGATGAATACCAGAATCACCTCACCGGTGCAAATCGATGGCCTCGGTGGAGAGCCTATTCTCCTAAGTGAGGTGGTTACTCCGGAAATTCAAGATATCACTGCTCTTTCACCACGGGTCAACCGCTTGAACGTAACAAGGATCTTTGGAGTCCTCGGAGATAATTTGTCCCTTACACAAGCAGTAAGACACAGCGAGGAGATTATCGATCGAATGGATATTCCCCCAGGTTACCACATAACCATCGGCGGCCTGCAAACCATGATTGACGAATCTATTGACGATCTCATCTTGGCCCTTGCTCTAGCTGTGTCCTTAGTGTTTCTTGTAATGGCCGCTCAATTCGAGTCATTCCTGCAACCATTTATCATTATGTTCACCATCCCTCTAGCCCTCATCGGTGCCTTAATGGGTTTATGGCTCGTAGGAGGAAATGTTGGTATCATGTCCATCATCGGTATTATTGCCTTGGTAGGAGTTGTGGTAAATAACGCCATTGTACTTGTGGACTACATCAACCTGCAAAGAAAGCAAGACCCGAATATTCCTGTGCGTGAGGCAATCCTGAAGGCTTGCCAAGTGCGCTTACGCCCGATTTTGATGACGACGATTACAACTGTCTTCGGGTTGCTCCCTGTTGTTCTCGCCAATGGCGTAGGTGCGGAGTTCCAACGTCCTTTAGCAGCCACCATCATGGGTGGGTTAATCACCTCAACCTTCTTAACGTTGTTTGTCATCCCAACAGTGTATGAGGCCTTCGCCCGCCTAGATAGAAGACCATCAACACAAGGCGAGCTAGCACAATAGATCAAATGAAAAACGTAGGGCGATTCCCCCGGCACAAGCTAGGCAGAGGGAATTGCCCTTTCTTCTTGAAAAAAAGGCGAACAGGTTAGTCGCAGAGCTCTTAAAATCCCTTGTTCTTCAAAAATAGCCTCCAGGCGCGAAAAAGCGGTACCAACTTCCTGTGGGTTGGTACCGCTTTTATTCCTACTCTATAAGTAATTATCTAAAACTTCTTCCAAACGTGGCTTCGGTTGCACGCCTACGAAGGTTTCCATTGGGTTTCCATCTTGAAAGAGCATTAGGGTGGGGACACTCATAATTGAATACGTTCCTACAGACTCCGTCACCTCATCTACATTCACCTTTACAAACTTGATCTTGCCGGTATATGCTGCAGCCAAGTCGTCAAGAATCGGTGCCATTTGCCGACAAGGCCCACACCAAACAGCCCAAAACTCAACCAAAACCGGTCCGTCTGCATCTAAGACCTCTGTTTGAAAGTCCTCATCTGTTACTTCAATGAATTTGCTCAACTTTATCGCCCCTTCACTGCTGGTCATCTAGTACATTATAAACCATCACGGAAAGTCTTGTCAAAACCAACCTGAGCCGAACATTTACTGCCTATATGATCACGAAAACATCGATAAAGAAGGCCCCCATCATGATCAGCTGCATTAGGCCTTTGGCAAAGGTGCTTCCCACAAAAGCCACAATCGTGCCGAAGGCGATGTCAAGTGCTTTGTCTAGAGGGCGGTTATGCATAAGCTCAAGAATAAAAACCAGAAAAAACGGGACCAGTACAACCCCGAAGGGTGGAAACACAAACAGGCCAATAAAGGCACCCACGAGTGAAGCAAGAATGCTGATCTTGCTCGCTCCATAACGCTTAACAACCACAACATTGCTGAGCTGATCTACAATGAGGATAACTGCAGTAAGAAATATCATGGTTCCCCATGTCAGCCAGCTCAAAACCTGGGAATGGATGAAAAAGTGGAAAACAGCAACGCCAGCCCAGACCAAAGCAACGGAAGGCAAAATCGGAAGCACAATACCAGCTAACCCTGCGATAAAACAGATAATAATTACGATCCACCAAAAGACATCCACAGAAACTCACCCTTCCAGATCAATTGACTTTGGCTTCAGGCTATCCTTAACGAAGTAAATCAAAGGCCACAAGCCTACAGTAAGCAAGGTTATGCCAACGATGACTAAATGGGTTCGGTCTGTTGTCTCAAGAAGTAGTGAGGCCGTAGTAGAATCAAAAATATCACCTATCCCCATCAAAAAGCCGAACAGATTATTTGCCATATGGACGAGCATGGGGGCAACGAGTGTCCTGGTCCTTACATACAGCAAAGAGAGTATCAATCCCCCCACAAGAGGCCCAAGCAAATTCGGAGCATGACCGAGGGCGAAAAGTAGAGCCGATAGAATAATGGCCGTTTTATCATTCCATCTCTGCAGGGCATAGCCAAGGATTATGCCTCGAAAGACAAATTCCTCAAAGATGGGGGCTAGTAAGACCACACCTACAAACTGCACCACGGCTGTCATAATGCTTGTAGCCTCAAAACCACCTAAGATTTCCAGGAGTTGAGGCCCGAAGAAAGTCATCCACATAACCACCGTTAGATAGGCTAGCCCTAAGTTCACCGTGAGAGAACCCCACAAGAGGCCTACCATTTTCTTCAGGCTAAACTCCGCCGGAATGGGCCCCAATAGCGATCTAGGCGACACCTGGGAGCGATGCAGTACCTTCCCCACATACCGAAAACCCAAGAGATGGAAAATGGCATACCTTGCGAATGGCCCTGCACAGTCCCCACCCACAATCCTTGCAGCCATAGAACCCAGAAAATGGGCAAGAATAAAGATGGAAACTAAGGATAACAGGAACCGCACCAACTTGAGTCTAGCGAAGCCGCTGCAATCGTCAGCGTACGCCATGGCTCAACCCCCCTTGTCAGTCCAGTATTCTATATTATTATACCTTTCCATTCCAAAACTGTCCATTTCCCTCAAATTCGCTTCTTACCCAGAGGGTTGAGGTGCATGGAAGCAACCCTGGGGGCTAATACTAACTTTGAGGAGGCGAGATGGATGAAAAGAAGGAACCTGTACTTAGTATTAGTCCTCTTGGTACTTTTGGTTGGGGCAGGTGTCGTAACCAGTCTCTATGTCCAGGCAGGACGGCACATCACAAAATTCGAAGAAGAGCGACCACTCCCAGGTGCAGTGCTTTTTGATCAGGATGGTGAGGTCATCAAGCGTCTAGGTACCGGACGGGTCTATATTCCCTTGGACCAGACTCCTCAAGATCTGCAAAACGCGATTAAATCTACCGAGGAGGGAACCAGCATCAATCATCGTCTTGCCAGGCAGATTCTGGAGCCGCAGGGCTTTTGGTCCAGGCTACAGCTGGCGATCCTCCCTACTGTCCTCGAGAGACGTTACTCTGAGCGGGAACGTTTAGAGATCTATTTGAACAACGCTCACTTCGGTGAAGGCGCATATGGCGTAGAGGCAGCAAGTCAAACCTATTTTGCTACGCCCGTGAAAGACCTTGACTTGGTACAAAGTGCTTTGTTGGCCGCACTAGCGCAGCAGCCCGACGGGGCTTCACCTTTTGATAGTCCAGGCAGGGCCCAAGAACGGCGTAATGCCATCTTAGTACAAATGCAGCAAGATGGCTATATAAGTAAGGCGCAACAAGATGAGGCCCAAAAGGTCCCCATCGATCCTACACGCCGCGAACCGGGATATGCCCACCATTTTTCGGATTATCTTGGTAATCTCCTTATTCAGGAGTTAGGAGAAGATCGAGTGTTTCAAGGGGGGCTCAGAGTGACCACCACCCTTGACCGTGACCTCCAAAGGTTAGCAGAAAGTATTTTTCAAGAAGCTGAGTTAAACGGAGGATTGATTGCCCTTAATCCCAGCGATGGCTCCATTTTGGCCATGGTGGGAGGAAGGAATTATGTTCAAGATTCAACCAACCGCGCCACCGTGAAGCACCAGGCGGTAGGCAGTAGCTTAAGGCCTCTAATTTACGCTACCGCCCTTCAGGAAGATTGGGCCATGAATCATCTGGTGGAAGATGTCCAGCGAGAATTTGGAGATTTCATGGTAGACAATACTAATGACCGCTACTGGGGTCCTGTCACCATGAAACATGCCTTGGTGATGGACCTGAACAATGCTGCTGTGTGGACACTTAACGAACTGGGCATAGAGAGATTCAATGAGTTCGCCCAGACAGTCGACCTGAATATCGAACGAGTCGATCAAGACCTCCGCCTGGCCACAGGGGAGGTGCGTGAAGGTTTATCTCTCTTGCACCTAACGGCCGCGTACTTGCCAGCCGTCAGTGACGGAAACTATATGCCAGTCTCAGCTTTTCAGGAAGTGACAGATACCCAAAATCAAAAGGTCATGACGAACCAACCCGGGACCCCGAAGCGAGCCCTATCAACGGAACAGGCCTACCTATTAACTGATATGCTCATGCCTGGCACCGAATACGGAAGCCTTCGCGAACTGGATATTCCCTTTCCCGCAGCTCTAAACGCTAGCTCAGCCCATGATGGCAGCTCGCAGTGGGCGATCGGGTACACACCATCCCTCCTTATGGGGGTTTACGTAGAGACCCCTAGCGAAGCTGAGGAAGAACCTCAGCCTCAGCTCTTGGCTGGGGATCTCTGGGTGCAGTTCATGACCGCTGCCATGGCCCAAGACCACGGGGACACAGGTAAAGACGAAAGTGGCGAATTTGAGGTACCCGATAATGTGGAAACCGATGTCTTAATTGACGTCTTTACCGGGCTCTTGGCTAGCGAGCGTTGTCCCCAGATAGAGCGCGATTCCTTTATTGAAGGTACAAAGCCAACCCAATTGGCGCCGTGCGCGATACCACCGCCTCCGCCAGAACCCACGCCCCAGCCGCGAGTGACACCGCCAAGGGAAACGCCACCTACGACTCCTATCATACCTGAACCAGAGCCTGAACCCGAACCAGAGCCTGAACCCGAACCTGAGCAGGAACCAATCTTACCGGAGCCTGAGCCTGAGCCGATGCCTGAACCCCCACCGGAGTCACCTCCGGAGGGGGAACCCATAGTTTTAGAACCGCCCGCAACGACTCCTTCTCCTGAAAATCAGGACATGGAAGCAACAGAACCAGTTGAATAGCAGAGCCCCCAAACCATTGTAGTCTGGGGGCTCCATTGTATTGTAAGATTAACGTTTGGAGAATTGAGGTGCTCTCCGGGCTTTCTTCAAACCATATTTCTTTCTTTCCTTCATGCGTGGATCTCTTGTGAGGTATCCTGCCTTCTTTAGAGGTCCTCTCAAGTCTTGATCGACGGTAATGAGGGCACGAGAAATACCATGGCGGATAGCTCCAGCCTGACCCGTTGTACCACCACCGTGTACATTGACGAAAATGTCATACTTACCATCGGTATCAGTAAGTACTAAAGGCTGACGTACGATAGTGCGGAGCACTTCGCGGCCAAAGTAGTCATCAATGGAACGTTTATTAATGGTAATGTTACCATTACCAGGAAGTATTCTAACGCGAGCAACTGATTCTTTCCTTCTACCGGTTCCGTAGTTGGTTTCTGTCTTACGAGCTACATTCATCCCGACTGCCTCCCTTCACTTAGGGTTTTTAGGTCTGTATTCGTTTAGTATTTCAGAACAAGGGTCTCTGGCATTTGTGCTTCGTGTGGATGCTCAGCACCAGCGTAGACCTTGAGTTTCTTAATGATCTGACGGCCTAGCGCGTTATGGGGAACCATGCCCCATACAGCGGCTTTGATAACTCGTTCTGGATGGCGGTTTAATACCTCACCGGCGGTAACTGACTTAATCCCACCTGGGTATCCACTGTGACGATAGTACTTCTTGTCTTGAAGCTTCTTACCTGTCAAATGGATTTTCTCGGCGTTAATGATAATCACATGATCTCCAGTATCTACGTGCGGAGTGTAGGTTGGCCTATGCTTACCTCTCAAAATCATAGCCACTTGTGTAGCCAGACGTCCTAAGGTCTGTCCATCGGCATCAACTACATACCACTTTCTTTCCACTTCTTGTGGTTTTGCTGTGTAGGTTTTCATTTCGGGATTTCCCCCCTTTATATGCAACAACTATCTGGGTTTCATGATGCTTGTAAAGCAAGCATCAAAGTGAAACTCCAAGCTGGA
>ENA-UOOH01000610-UOOH01000610.1-fermentation-metagenome-genome-assembly--contig:-NODE-610-length-39810-cov-40.155201_pt1 | contig 39810 bp, 22 predicted proteins | sample MGYA00245778_ERZ724025 | MGnify/ENA primary metagenome ERZ724025 (study PRJEB28704, sample SAMN03018313) | fermentation metagenome | biome: anthropogenic terrestrial biome; feature: soil; material...
AATGTAATATGCAGGCCGTTTTTTATAAAACAAAATTTATCTGCATTTATATAACAATACTTCGGTAATTTTTTTAAAATAGCTCTCATAATTTGCTGAATATCAATCGAGAGTGCCTTGTGGCAACTTCGATGAGGACGGAAGCCAAAACTGTTGTCGCTAAACTGACCCTCATAGATAGGGCTCAGTATCTGGCTGATGGCCTGTTGGATGACCCGGTCTACTACCGTTGGGATACCCAGTAGAAGTCTCTAGCCGTTATCCTTCGGTATCTCTACACGACGGACGGGATTCGGGCGGTATCTCCCCGACTTCAAGGATTCCACGAGTATTTCTTTGTGCCTTTTCAGATGGTCTCCCAACTGCTCGGTTGACAATCCATCTACTCAACCACTGCCATTATTACGCTTGACTTGCTTGTAGGCTTTGTTAAGGTTATCGGGCGAGAGGATGAACTCCAATGGGTCTCCTTGTTCAAATTGCACTTCCTTGAGTTTGTTTTCTGTTATCTCCATAAAGGTCTGCCCCCCCTCATAGCCTTAGCATTCCGTGCTATTCTTTTGAAGCCGGCTATCGCTCGTTGTCGATATTTTCTGCATTCGCTCCTTCATAAAGTAATATTCATTGACTACTCAATTGAATTTGGTTCAGTCCTTCCCTAAGTCGAATAAATTGGGTCTTAGATACTATGACCTCGGCTGACTTCTCATGGCAAGCTTTACTCCGTGTTTCTAAAAAGACTTATCAGCACGTCAATGAGACCTCCACAGTTAGGGACATCCTCTTTCCATCTTATGCCAGCTGGATTTACTTAGGGTGTTTCAGTATAGCTATTGGACTTTGATTTGTACTGTAATCTTATCCATATCCTTCAGTCTTATATCAAGTTCCTGTTCGTCAGACCAGATGTTTACCGCCGGCTTCCTTCAGATTCCGTCTCGCGGCAGACACCCTTTCCTTGGGCTATACACTTCCCGCTATCGGGCGTGTTACGGATTTACACCGATTATAGAATGTTAGTGTTGGGCGAACACGAAAGAATGTCGGACTGATTAATCATTGGTCCGACATTGCTCTATGAAGACAATTTCACGCCGGTTTACCTCCATCCAAAAACCACTGGAAAGAGGAACGTCACCAAAAGCGTCCATGCGGCATATAACGGCAGGTACTTAGCGATGGTATGTTCAACAATCTTCATCCTCTTTCCTTTTCTTACGACCATGAAAAGATCGACCGCAATCAGCACAAGATGTACAAATATCAGAAGATTGGAGCCGAGCACTGCAGTCCGGTTGGGTGTAAATCCAAACTCTCCCACTCGGTAGAGGATGGCAGAAAGCGCCACCAGATCAACCGCCAGTGCCAGGAGAGATAACACAAAGAGTATCCATTCATTAAAACGTTGTTTTTCACGGGTCGATGTGCCTGCAACTGAAAAAACAACAATTGCCATGACTCCCAGAAGCATCAGATTAAATACAAGTAGAAAATCTCTATCGTTGTAGGGATCTTTTCCTGTCACGATAATAAATATCAAATAGACTAACAGCGTGACCAACACCAGTGGACTGAAAATTTGGGCAATAATCGGTGCAAGTTTATCGGTGATTGCCGGGAAGTTCCTGATAATATAAGTGGCTACAATGGGTGATGCAACCAATCCAATGATTGCGATATTTTCCATATAGAAGTTTTCGATATGCACGCCGATCGCAGAAAACAAACCAATGGTCACCGCAGTGAGAGCCCCTCCCCCAATCAGAATCAGGAGAGTCAGGATAATCAGGTCTCCGTTGTATTTGAGGTAATCTATTCTTTTCGACCGCTCTTTCAGATCAAAATCGATAAAGATCACGCCATAGAGGCACCATAAGAACAGAGGCAGATGTATGTAAGTCAAGATAATTGAATCGCTTCCCTCACCTGCCGGGAGCAGGTTGACGTACAAAGCCGCTAACACATATACCCACAGCGTTATAATTAAATTTCCTGGGTTGAGACGGCTGTTTGTGAGAAAAATATAGGTCGATAATCCCAGAAAAACAATGATTCCGGTATTCTTCATGTAGAAGGCGTATTTCTCCGGATCAAAACTGGCCAGTTGAGGAATCTTGATCAAAAGGCCTGCCATCACACAGGAGATGATCAGAAAAAGGAGATCGCGCTTCAGTACCTTTCGGCCGGGGTCAGCCTGATGATCGAACTCCAGCCTGGCTTTCCAATAATCGGCCATTGGAAGGGCGGCAATATCGGGATAAAGGGCAAAGAATGATTGCTCAAAACGCTTTTTATCGGACCGGTAGAGTTTTTCCAGTTCACCGGGATAATTCAGATTTTCTCTTATTGCTGTTTCCATACCGTAAAATATAATGTTTTTAATTTGCTGACTGTTTGTTAAGACTCTGACCGTTGACAGTTTTCTATCTTTTCTCCTGAAGCAGCTTCTCTATCGCGCCGATATGCTTCCTGAATGCCTTTTTTCCTTTGGTCGTGGCAGCGTAGGAAGTGTTTGGTTTACGCTCCAGGAATGATTTGCTGAAGGAGACATATTCGCTTTTTTCCAGTGACTTGAGATGACTCGCCAGATTACCGTCGGTGACTCCAAGCAGATCCTTCAGTGTATTAAAGTCCAGCTGATCATTCACCATCAGTGCCGACATGATACACAACCGGGTTCTGTTTTCGAATGCCTTGTCCAGATCTTTTAGAAACTCCTTCACCGCTTATCCTTTCCGCTGAATCAGCACACCGTAAATCATCTGTATCACGCCAAAGCCCAACATCCACAGGTAAAGGCTCTGTCCGATAAAGAGGAACGCCGTAAGACCCAGTACAATCTCTGCAATTCCCAGATACCGGATATGACTAAACGTGTAATGGCTGCCATTTACCAGTGCCAGACCGTAAAAGATCAATGTCAATCCGGGAAGAAAACCCACATATCCTTTGAATAGAAGTATCAGACAAAGAATACCACCGGTTGTCAAAGGAATCAGCAAATTTATCAGGAGTCGCTTTGCCTGATTATCCCATACACGCTGGTTTTCCTTTCTGCTCTTTCTACCAGTAAACCAGACGGCACTGACAATCGATAACAACAACGTGCCTAACGCAATCAGCAGCAAACTGGCTGGATTTTTCAGGTCGGGCCACACCGCTCCATATATCAGGTAATCGTGATGCCTGAAAACCATTTGATGGGCCAGCAAGGCTCCAGCCAGGGCGATCAATCCTGTCGATACACCCGAAAGGCCACTGAGGGAGATGAACCGGGCACTACGATTCATGATCTTTCGAATCTCACTCAGATCGTTTGCATATTTTTCTTTTTCCATTTGAAAGTACTTTGTTCTGCAAAGTAACATCAAAAAAAAAATAACTTGCAACTCTTTGTCCAAAAATATTCAATCTCTTCGGGGTTTATAGTGATTTGATATGGGGTTGTGGATAAGGAAGTGCCTAAATTCAATATAGAAGTGCAACAAACTCGACATTCCTATTCTTCTATATTCAATTGTTTTTTTCAAATCCCCTTTCAAAAACACTCAAGGGGTTTTGAAAAAAACAATCAAGAGTCAAACAGCAACATAAATAAAACAAAAAGGAGACCGAAGTCTCCCTAAAATTAACTATTATGTTGCTTATGAAAAAATACAAACAGTTAACTTCAGAACAAAGATACGCTATTTATTTAGGCTTACAAAACGGAGTGAGCAAAGCTAAAATTGCAGAGTCGATACAGGTTGATCCCTCTACTGTTTACAGGGAAATAAACCGCAATATAAACAAAAGAGGAGGCTATTCATGGCGTTTGGCACAAGAGATGGCAGATGAGCGCGAAGAGCGTTTACCGGGCAACAGATCAATACCTGAGTGGATAAAACAGAAGATAATTCGTTTGATTCGCAAAGAGTGGTCGCCCAAGCAAATCAGTGGATATCTTATGAAATTTGAGCAAATATCCATCTCACACGAAACCATTTATAAATGGATAAGAGAAGATAAAAAAGCAGGAGGAGACCTTTGCAAACACTGCCGCCACAAACTCAAATACCGTAAAAGACCCGTAGGGTCAGCCAAAAATATTCCTAACCGAAAAAGCATCAGGGAAAGACCCCAAGAAGCAGACGGAAGTAGATTTGGAGATTATGAAATGGATACGATAATAGGAGACTCACAAAAAGATGTAATGCTGACAATAACAGAAAGAAAAACCAACTTTATAATGATGAAAAAACTGCCTATGGAAAAAGACTCGAAAAAAGTTTCCAAGGAAGTAATTGCCATGCTGCTGCCCTATAAAGACAAGTTGAAAACAATAACAACCGATAACGGATCCGAATTTGCAGCTCACCAGGAAATAACAAAAAAATTAAAAGTGCCGGCCTATTTTACAGACCCATATTCATCGTGGCAAAAGGGAGCGGTGGAAAATGCCAATAAACTAATCCGGCAATACATACCAAAAGGGGCTGCATTCAGCAACTATTCAGCTAAGGAAATCAAAGATATACAGCATAAATTAAACAGAAGACCAAGAGAAAAATTAGACTTCAATTCTCCAAAAGTTGAGTTTTATAAAAAATTTGATTAATATTGCACTTGCTGATTGACTCTATAGTGTGTTAATTACGAAAAGAGGTACTTCTAATCACGCAAATTATCCAATTTTTGTAAATAAATAAAAGTGTATTGTTTACTGTGAAATATCCCCTGCTGGCCATATTGATCTTTTTTCTTCCTAGCTCCTTATTTAGCTTAGAAAATAAATCCGATTCATTACTTAAGGAGTTGGATAAGATCATATTGAAACGTTCTGACTTTTTGGAGATGAAAGAAGCCGGAATTTTAGCTCTTAAACAAAAAAAGCTACAACTCAGAGAACCGGCAGATATCGTTGATATTAACTGGGAGATCATCAATCAGTACAATAGTTTCATTTGCGACTCTGCTGAATTTTATATCAAAGAGAATCTGAATATTGGCAAACAATTAGATAAAGAAGAGATTATTACCGAATCCCTACTACAGCTTTCATATGTCTATTCACTCTCGGGCCTTTTTTTTCAAGCAGCGGAAATTTTCGAGTCAATGGAGTATGAACATCTTCCCAATCATTACAAAGCATGGTATTGTTGGAATTATATCCGGTACTTTGAGAATCTGATTGTCTATATCGATGATTCGAGATATTCTTATCCCTATGAGGTAAAGAAGGAAAAATGGAGAGACAGGGTGATGAATCTCCTAAGTGACCAATCGGAAGAGTATAGAAAAGAACTTACCCATAAGTTACAATTGTCCGGTCAGTTTCCTGCAGCAGAGGAAATATTGTATTCAATTTTCTGGCACCAGCAACCCCACACACACCAATATGCCATGGCGGCCATGAATCTGGCAAAACATTACGCAAAGACCAATGAAACAGAAAAAGAAACCTACTATTTAATTATAGCGGCTATTTCAGACATAGAGCTGGCTGTGAAAGAGAATGAAGCGCTATTGTCTCTTGCTGTAAAACTATACCATAAAGGAGATGTGGACAGAGCATATAATTACATCAGGGTGGCCCTGGATGATGCCCTTTTCTACAATGCACGGTTTAAGAATTCGGTCATAGCACGCATACAACCCATTATTGAGGATACTTATTTACAGAAGATACATTCTCAACAAAAGAATTTAACACTATATTCAATCGCTACAAGCCTTTTTGTGATTTTTCTCATTATCACCTTATCCTATCTGTATATTCAGATTAAAGCAGTTTCGAGAGCAAAAAAAGAGCTCAGGGTGATGAACGATGACCTTATTCAACTGAATAGAAAGTTGGATGAAGCTAATATCGTGAAAGAACACTACATTGGATACTTTATGAATCAATGTTCCGTATATATCAACAAGCTTCACAAATATCGAAAAAATGTAAATCTGAACATCAAGACTGGTCAAATGGGAAATTTACACAAGTTCTCCGCTGATGAAATGGAGTATGATATCAACGAACTGCACACGAATTTCGACAAAACCTTTTTGTCGCTCTATCCTAATTTTGTAACAGAATTCAACTCTTTACTCAGATCCAATGAACAGTATAATCTCGATCGGGATGAATTAAACAATGAACTTCGCATATTTGCCCTCATAAAGTTGGGGATTATTGACGTAAAACAGATTGCCGAATTTCTGCACTATTCCGTACAGACGGTATACAATTATAAAAGTAAAGTAAAGGCAAAAGCATTGGTAGAAAGCGATCTATTCGAAGAAGAGGTAATTAAAATCGGAATCATCAAGTAAGTAGTACACATTCGTGATAATCCTACAACTTATGCTTCCGATTTTAATTTGTCTTTCTAAAGCTTGGTGAAGACCTGATATCAACAAGCATTGTTATTTATAACCCAGCGATAACACTTTTTTTTCCTTTTGATTATACTGTTTATGAAGAAGGGTAATTCCGTTTTTACAAAGTTCGGTATCGGCTTCAATGGTTATCAGTTTCATTTCACCCGGCATCAAGGTGATGTAATTCTCATTCATGATTACAGGCAAAATTCGCTCCCCGGTTATGCTATCCACCAATCTCAGCCGGTTACCGAAAGCAACAGTAGGGGAATTGTTTTTCACTTGTAGATAGATCATCTCCGTATCCTCACTCTTATTGTAGCGATGCTCCGCAACACGGACAGATAAATTTGCTTCTGGCAGCTCATCGAGATCCCTATAGTCCAATTCATTGACTCCATTTCTCCAATAGAAATTCTCAGATATCAGCCTGCCTGCTGCATCATTCAACTCAAGACGCACAAAATGCAAAGGAGTCAGGTCATCCAACTGTTTGTTTTCTCCATACACCTCGAACTCATAGATGGAATATCCAAATTCTGTTCCGCGTTTCAGTCCATTCATCCGTATATAACGTGCTTTAACCGGCTTGAAGATAATTTCATCGGTATTGCCACTGCCGTCTCTTATCTCTGCGACTGTTTTCCATTTCTCAGCATCATTTGAAACCTGAATTTCATATTGTTTAGCGTAAGCATCTTCCCATTTCAGTTCCACTTTCTGCACTTTCTTCATTTCTCCGAGATCTACCTGAATCCATTCAAAATCGCTATAATCACTCTCCCAGCGGCTTCCTGCGCACCCGTCGGCCGCAAGCCCAGCTGAACCGATGGTCGTTTCAGAAGACGCCTTAATTTTTTTTCCTCGCGCAAGGTTGGATGGATTGAAGTTCAATGTAAAAGCCTCTTGGAAATTGGCAGAAGGGACATTCAAAACCACTGAATCTCCATAAAGTGGCATCTCTTCACCTTGTAGGGTAAAGATGCGGGCTGTGGCAGTAACATTCTCTAAATTAGCTGAAGATGAATTGATTACTTTCACGCTATTGCTGGAAGCGTTCCATTGTATATGAAACGGTTCGCACGCTTTTTTGGCACCCCAGTAAGCTCCCGAAGCGTCATGGTAATAATCATAAGTCTGCCATACAAAGGATGGGTATGCCGACTGGCTCATCCAAATCAGTATCCCGGTGGCATCATTCCACATTTTATCATTCCAGGCTTCATACATTCCTTTCATCACCTCGATATTCAGGAACTGCGCTTTTTCACAAAAGGCTTCCAGGTTGTCCGATTCACCAAACTGCTCATTCACTGCTTTCTTGTAGTTGATAGGGTTGGCATTGGAAGCCGATTTTCCAAAAAAATGACAGTCCCATACATTCTCCTCATCCTCTTCCAGTTGCTTGTCGGTTGGCAATGGCCAGAGCTGGTCTTCCGGGATAAACCGCCTTACACTCTCGTAGACGGGAAATGTAGCTGTGCCTATCTCGGATCGCAAACCATAGCCCCGATCCGAACCGTATGGATAGGGGGGATTGTTCCAGGCCAGATTGCTTCCTGAATTTTCGAAATGGCGCTTGGGAGGCTGATTACCCCACCATCCGCTACCCGACAGGCCATCCTGGTTGGAAGAAGACTTATACATCCTGTCGTTATGATCTTCCGAACCTATAATTCCTCTGAGGTAATTATCCAGTTCCGGTGCTGGATGTGTTTCATTGGCACCACACCACAGGGCAATGGAGGGGTGATTTCTAAGACGCTTCACTTTGTCCAGAGCGTTCAGCTTAAAATGTTCCGCATTCTCTACTTCGTTATAGGCTACATAGAGCCAGAAGTCGTCCCAGACCATGATCCCATACTTATCACAATATTCATAAAACTGGTCATCGGTTACACAGCCCGTCCACAAACGGATCATGTTATAGTTCATATCCTTGTGCATCCGGATCTTCTGTTCATACTCTTTGACATTTGTTCGGAGCAAATATTCACTCATACCCCAATTACCTCCTTTCAGAAAGAGCTTCTGTCCGTTGATGTAAAAAGTCATTACAGGCCATCCGGCGGCATTCTGTTCAAATCGATAATCATATTTCCGAATGCCAAAAGTAATCTTACGCGTATCGGTCACCACGCCCTCCACTTTGCAGGTAACATGACAGTTGTATAGATTAGGCTCTCCATAACCATTCGGCCACCATAGGGCAGGATTCTTCACAATCAGCTCTTCAAATTGCTTTCGATTAAGATACACCATTCCTGCTTCTCCAGCTTGCAGACCAATATTTTTAGAAACCGAAATGTTACCAGGCTGAACCGTGATGGTTACGGTCACATCTTTCTTCATATTCGAACAGTTCTTCAAAGCGGTCTGAAAAGAAAGATCGGCTATCTCGTTGGACTCGAGTTCCGACCTGATCCAGGGATCCTCCATCACGACATCCCCTGTTACTTCAAGGTATACATTCCCGGTAATGCCATGCAATCTTCCAGGTACATAGGGCATCCAATCCCATCCCGCAGCGGACAGATAGGTGGGGCTGGCGGTTATACCGAATCCATCCTTTGCGTCACGGGTCTTTTTCTGATTGGCGTCATAGATTAAAACTGCGATTGCGTTTTTTCCTGTTTTGCTGATCAAATCTGTTACATCAAACTTTGAACGGAGCATGTGCCCGCTCACATCTTTAATGGACAACTCTGTACCGGAAATTTTCACACCGTTAAAATAAAAATCTGCATACCGGTTAATATTATCAAAATGAAGCCAGACACGCTCTCCTTCTTTAGGGTACGGCGGCAGGGCAAACTCGGTTCTGTACCAGAATGGACGGTTGTAAAAAGTTTCATCTACTCGATAGATGTTGTCTCCATAATTTGGGTCCTTTTCCAGTCCGGCTTCCACATAGGCAGTAAAAACAACTCCCGGTACTACCCCTTTCACCTCATTTTTAGCAACGTATCCGGCCTCAGAAATTTCGTATCCGGATACTTCAACTTCTGCCTGCGGCATTAATTTCCAAGTGATGTCGGGATTGGAACTGTTTAAGGAAACTCTCTTGTTCTGTGCAGGGGAATAAGTAAACAAGCACAACAGTGACATCATCACCATGCCAAATTTCAATCTATTCATATCAAATTAAGTAAAAAAAATGTTTCTTCAGGGCTCATGAACACTGAAGCATAAAACCTACATTATTGTGGACTGGAGAAGGTGGCGGAATCAGCGAGCTATTTATCCGTTGAGACTGAATAGGGACGATCCTCCATGCGTGTTCCCCTTTCCTTGTTGGGGGTGTTGCTCATCACCAATTTCAACTTTCCGCCATTCACAATATCAGCATACGCAATCCAGTTTTTAGTGTATGCGACCCCGTTCAATTCAGCATAGGTGATGTATACGTTATCGGGACTGTTGTTTTCGGCTTCGATAACAAACTGTTTGCCGTCTTCCAGGGTAAGAGTCACCTTCTTGAACATGGGACTGCCCAGTACATACTGATCGCTTCCGGGACAAACACTGTATATCCCCATGGCACTCAATACATACCAGGAAGAGAGTCCACCCTGATCTTCATCACCTGGATAACCCTGAGGAGAAGAATTGTACAACTGCGACATCACTTTACGCACCTGCGCCTGTGATTTCCATGGTTCTCCCGAAAAATTATACAGATAAGGTACATGTTGGCAAGGTTGGTTTCCATGTGCGTACTGCCCCATATTGGCTGCAAGCATCTCCTTAATCTCGTGGATGACCTCAAAATAAGCACCTTTGTCGTATTCATTTGTGCCATGAAAAAATGAATCAAGACGTGCATTGAACGAATCTTCTCCACCCATGAGACTAATCAACCCCTCTATATCATGGAACACAGACCATGAGTATTGAGCGGAATTTCCTTCGGTAAAGGGATTGCCCCACCTGTAAGGGTTGAAATCTTCAAAAGCCCAACCGCCATCCAGTTTTCTGCCACGCATATACTTTGTTTCAGGATCCCACATGTTTTGATAATGATAAATCAACTCACCGAATATTTCTTCATATTTCTTGTTTCCTGTCATCTTCGCCAGGTGATACGCACACCAGTCGTCATACGCATATTCCAACGTTTTGGCAGCACTTTCTCCGGTTATTTCATAGGGGATATACCCTCTTTCAAAATAGTATTCATGGCCTTCGCGTCCACTGGATCCCTTCCAAAAGCTCACATGGGTAATCTCATGATGGTACTGTTCCAATACTTTCGCAGGATCGAAGTTACGGATCCCTTTTGCCCAAGCATCCGTCAGCAGGGAAATGGCATGATTGCCGATCATGATACCCGACATCCCGGGACAAGACCAGGCAGGAAAGAATCCACATTGTTCTTTCGCGTCCACCAACGACTGCATATAACGCCCTAGCATGGAGGGATGCAGGATATTGGTCAATGGGAACTGAGAACGGAAGGTATCCCAGAAACCATTATCGGTGTACATATATCCGTCATGGACGTTAAAATCGTAGGGACTTCTGTAATAAGCTTCACCCTCTTCATCGATTTCATAAAAGGTGTGGGAAAATAAATTGGAGCGAAACAGACAGGAGTAGAAAGTTGCTTTATCCTCTTCACTATCACCTTCCACTTTTACCCTGTTCAGCAGATCATTCCACAGTTTTCCAGCAGCTCTGCTCACCTCCTCCAGTTTGTCGAAATTACCCAATTCCTGTCTTAGCGTCAGCTCAGCCTGTTCCGGACTGATATAGGACATCGCTATCTTCACCTGGACGGTAGCACCATCGGCAAATGCAAGATACGCTCCTTTACCCTCTCCTTCATCTGAAAGTTTGTGGGGATCGATCTGGTTTGTGCGATTATCCCAGGTACCGTGCGACAGAAATGGCTGATCAAAAGTAATTACAAAATAGCCTTTCATCTCCTGTGGAAAAAGAAAACCACTGTTTACCCATCCAACTATTTTATTTTCTTCCGGAATGATGGTCACACCGCTTCTGCCGATATAACCATCCAGCACGAGGAAGGTTTTTTCCTTTTCCGGGAAAGTGAAACGCATCATGCCACCGCGCTTAACCGGTGAAATCTCCACTTTTACGCTGTTGTCCAGTTGCACGACATAATAGTGAGGTTGGGCTGTTTCATGGTCATGTGAAAAGCCTGTGGCTCGTTCATCCTCATGCACAGTGAGCTTGCCTGTTTGCGGCATCAAGGAAATCGTAGCATAGTCCCTCACCCATGGGCTGCATTGATGCGTCAACTGAAATCCCCTGATGGTGGTCGCTTCATACTGGTATTTCCATCCATCGCCGTTTTTGCCGGTTTGCGGAGAAAAGGCATGCATGGGATATGGCACGGCCACAGTGGGATAGGTATTTCCATAACTATAATCCGGTCGTGAATCCGTCCCCTGCAAGGTATTCACATATCGAACCAGATTTTCCTGTCCCGTTTTACACGAAAGGGTGAATATTCCTACAATCAGAACAATCATTACAATCTTTCTCATAATTTTTAAGCTTGATTCGTTTGTACACTCAAATAACTTATTGGATGAATCCTATTCATCAAAAGGCTTCCATAAAACCTTTTCAGAGCGCTTCCATGATTGCATTTATTTGAACAGGGAGATGCAAGAGCACGGCATCATACTCCCCAATTCATATTGGGTTCGGGGCCCATTTCCAGTTTCAGTTCTCCTCCCGAGATGATCTCATCGTAATGCAGCCAGCATCTCTCAAGTGGCACACCGTTCAGACTTGCCTGCTGAATATACACATTCTTTTCAGAATTATTGGTTGCAATGATCCGAAAGCTCTTCCCTGTAGCAAATTTTCCATCCAGTTGAATTTCTATTTCCTCGAATATAGGGCTGGTTATCTCATACCGCAGGTCTCCAGGGCAAGCCTGATGCAAGCCTACAGCCGATAAAACATACCAGGCCGACATCTGTCCCACATCTTCATTCCCGACCAACCCATCCACCCGGTTTCTGTAGGCACGGTGACAAATCTCCCGGGTCCACTTCTGCGTCAGCCAGGGAGAACCCAAACGGTTAAAAAGATAGGGGACGAAATGTACCGGCTCATTGGCATGGTTATAATAGTCGTTCCACATCATGTCATCGGGTACATTCTCAAAGAAACTGATCAGGTCGGGCAAGACTTTTTCTATGCCCCCCATCAGGTCAACCATCCCCTCCACATCGTGCGGCACGAACCAACCCTGTTGATAGGGGTTACTTTCAACCGTGCCGTAGCTCTCTTCCAGTCTACCTTTCACCGGCCATTCAGCCCACGTTCCGTCTTCGTTTCTGGGCCGGAACCAACCCATCTGCGCATCAAATACATTCCTGTAGCTTCGGGAGAGAGACAGATACTTTTCCTGATCCTCCTTGTGATCCATCATCCCGGCTAACCGCGACATGCACCACTCGGTATAACTCAGCTCCAGCGTATTGGATATGGAGAAGTTTCCTGTTGCGTAACCGGCACTCCCCGAATCAACAGCATCGCTCCGCACGGCAAAACCCAGCTTTTCATTTCCACTTCGTTCTGATGTGCGAAGGGCCAGCTCATATGCTTTTTGGATGTCATAACCCCTGATTCCTTTTGCATAGGCGTCGGTCAGTACCGATATGGCCGGATTGCCTATCATACAGGCACTATAAGCATTCATCAGTTCCCACCGTTCAAGATAACCTTTGCCACTCTCCTCAGCCAGTGTAATGAGCGATTGAAGCATATCATTCACGACAGTGGGGTTGATGAGAGTCTGCAATGGAAACTGACTGCGGAATACATCCCAACCGCTAAATACAGTCCGCTTTGTAAAATCGACTGACGTATGAACCTCCTGATCGCCTCCACGGTACTGTTTATCCACATCTTCATAGGTCCTTGGATCGATCATCGTATGATAGAGAGCGGTGTAAAAAACTTTTTTCTGCTCATCGCTTCCGCCGCTAATTTTAATCTTAGCAAGAGAATCGTTCCATTTTATATATGCATCCTTCCTTACTCGGTCGAAATCCCAGTCGGGTATCTCCTCCTCGAGGTTCCGCCTTGCACCTTCCTGATCCACAAACGAAATACCTACCTTCATCGACACCCGGTCTCCTTCCTTTGTAGGAAATTCGGTAAAAAAGCCCAGATGTTTTCCCTGCCCTTCCGCGATGTTTCTTTTAATTCCAGCTTCTGCAATGATCTGTTGATATCCGGGACTGGTCACATCTTCCAGCTTTCGTGTCTGGTCATCCGGAATGGCAGCACTCCAGATGCCATAGTCCCGAAGTGGTTTTTCGAATTGTGCATAAAAAAAGAGCGTATAATCCGATTTTCCATCGCCATTTCCCCATCCTCCTCCTTCGGGTGGACATTTCATCCAGCCGGAAATCGTGTGTTTATCTACCACCTTCACCTGCTGCTCTGTAGAGGTACCTCCCACACGACGCGCCAGGTCGATCTGTATTCTTGATTTTTCGTTTTCGGGAAAGGTGAACCGATACATGCCACAACGCTGCGTAGCCGTCATTTCTGCCATAATATGATAGTCGTCCAACAGGACGGAATAGTAGCCGGCTTTTGCCTTTTCATTTTCGTTGGTGTAGCGGGAACGGTATCCGCTATCAGGATTCTCTTCCGTGCCCGCACTTGTCTTAAGATCACCCGTTGAAGGCATGACAAGAAAGTTGCCCATATCTCCATTCCAGCCAATACCACTCAGCTGGGTCATGGCAAACCCTTCAATGGTCTGGTGTTCGTAGCTGTAGCCTGAGCCGTTGTCACCACCAGTAATTGTGTTGGGACTAACTTGTACCATGCCAAAGGGCGTGGTTGCACCCGGGAATGTTTTTCCCAAGCCATGATAAACGCCTGCTGCATCGATGCTGGTACTAGCTCCGATAAACGGATTCACATAGATAGCATAATCACTGCCCTTCTCCATGTGATTACCTATACACCCCTGCAACAACAGGAGTAATACAGGTAAAAAAGATAGTTTGTCTGTCATTGTCAAATATTTAGTGTAGGAAGACTCTTTTTTTATAATAAATCAAAAAGGTTTTATTCTCTTAATTCTCAGTGTTTTAAATCCAAACTGAGGAATTGAAATCTCAGTGGACAATTGGCCGTTGGCCTTTTTCTCATAAGCTACATCCGCTATCTTGTCTCCTTTTAAATCGATCTGTTCAATGCCGTCCACCTCACCATTCAGGATAATTCTCTGAGGTTTTTTGTCTGATGAACTGTTGTATAAGCGAACAATCAGCGCCTCATTCTCTATCTTAGCTGAGGAGATTTCAAGATTGCTATCGATCGTTTCAATAAGATTTCTGACAGAAGTGGAGAGTTTGTTACTGAATTGTGCGATCAGTGGTTCATTCCATGCATCACTCTCCCGCTGCACCATCCCTTTTTCCCAATCTCCGGCATGGGGAAACAATGCATAGTGAATCTCAGTGGGACCGTGAACCTTATAATCACGACCCCATAGCGCCTTTCCGATATACTGTACGGTTAATCCCAAAGGTAGATCGTCGTGTTGAAGGTAGCTGGTGGTATGGTCTGTGAAAAGGGCAACGCCTCGTTCTCCGACCTGGTCGGTCAGATCAACCCAATGTAAAATCACATTGTGCCTGAGACTGTCCCAGCTGGAAAAAAGAGTATTCCTCAGTTCACTTTCACATACATCAAACGGCGCATTTTTAAATAATCTCTCTCCCACTTTATCTAGCGGAAACTCAACATGTAGTTTGAACTTATCATTGTAAAATGCTTTACGCCGATCTGTTGCCTCGTAATTGTCGTGATGATCATACGCTCCAATTCCGGGCTGACCTTCCCAGTCGATGTGCAAGGTAAAATCAATCCGCGGATTGTTTTTATGGAATGTTACCAGCTGATAATAGCTATTTCCGGCTATTTGGTTCTCTACTTTTACTGTGATGAAGAGTGGACCATCCTCAACCACGGAAAGGGTGGCGGGACTCTCGGCTCCTTCATGGAATTTCTCCTCCCGGTAGAAGAAACCCTTCAGGTTATTCAGCGAACGATTGCTCATCACAAGCTCTGCCCCACAATTCCTTTTATCAACCAAGCTTGTAATGGTTCCCCCTTTCGCGGGATCAAAAAGTACTGAATAATAATTGGTTTCAATTTTTAGGCATTCGTTTGAATCCCACACCATTTCTGTTTTATCGGAGACTGAGACAGCTGTTTTCTTCAATTGGAAAGTTGTATATCCCATTCCTGAAACTTCTGCTTCAAAATGAATCAGTTTATTTCCCCGGCTATCGAGGGAAAGTTGAGAGGGAACCACATGGTTTTCTGTATCAATCACCGTGAGATTGTTCTCCTTCAAATAATCCGGCAGAATCAGATCAACTTTTTCTTTTCTTGTAGAGCCCAATGTATTATACACCCGCACAAAGGCGGACTCTTTGGCTTCTCCGAACAGCGAAAAAATCTTTTCATCCGCTATCCTGTTTGTGGAGCGGGTCCACCGTGTGACTTTATCGGCCCAGGTATTGCCCTGTTTACCGTTATAGGGGACGATCCAGCAGTCGTGATGCTGGGCAAGCATCAGTGTGCGCCATGCCTCTGCAAAATCCTCTTCAGGCCATGGTTTGTTGTGATACAAATAATCGAGGGTTGCCATTTTTTCGGCCGCAAGAAGCCGGTTCTCACTCACACGCACCTCTTGTGCGATTCGCTGCATGACCTGTGCTCCCCAAACCAGTCCCGGTTGAATATCCTCCTGCGTAAACCGCCAGTCGGAAGCTTCTACCCTATCCTTTATCCTCTCTATATAATCGGTCCAGGTGGTATACGCCGTCGGTTGATATGCATTGCGCCAAGGCCCGAAATCCCAGCCTGCATCCTGAAAACACATTCCGACCGGATACTGTATCCCATCCTGAAAACAGGCATGAATAAATTCCCTGGAATTGGTCCACGAATCGGTTTGCCAGGTAGATTCCTTCGACAGTCCCTCAATGGCGTACCGGGGAACAGCCAATATGGATGTACCATCGGGGCCGATCCAGTTGACCATATCTTTTCCGAAAGCGCTGGTATATCCTCCCCAACAGGTATTGGGATTCCGCAATACGGCATATTTGAACCCGAAACCTTTCAAAATCTGAGGCAGACTGCTCGTAAAGCAGGGTTCTTCCACGGCATAGGTACGAAAGGTCGCGTTGGGAAAGTATGCACGGGTTTTTGCAATCCCATAGGAAAACTGTCTGATAATACTCTCCCCGGAAATATTATAACAATAGGGTTGTGCCCAGGTGGGATTTACAAATTCTATCCGGCCATGACGTCCTTCCTTGTCGTAGTACGCCTGCAATGCAGCAAAATTATCTGCATCCTTTATACTGATTGTATCCCACGTCTCCGGCTCAATCTCCAGATTGATTACCCAACCAGGATTGGCTTTTAGCTGATCGACCATAAATTTTGCCTGCCACTTGGGATAATGCCCATATATTCCACCGTGATAACCATCTGCGAACCAGGCTTGTTGCGCTTGCAACGAGAAGCCTGCAATCATGAACATGAGAAATATGTTTTTTTTTGCTGTACCAATTATGCAATTCATATATAACTGATTTGTTAGAGTCCAATCACCGACATGGGTACTCTTATCGCTTTCAATCGGTAATAATAAGCGTTCATTGCTTTGTTTCCGTTTTCATCAAAAAAGTAATCCTGCTGGTCACAAGCACTGAAGTTCAGAGAATAAGTGAGTAAAACTTCATTCTGCTCATTCACGCACCAAGGATGTATGATGGGGGTATAAAAACGTGCTTTGCCCCCGTTGATATTTTCTTCTATTTCATATACTTTTATTTTTTCAGAGAAAGGTTTTACGGGACTCGTTGACCAGGATAGATAAATATTACGCTCTTCGGTACACCAGAAACCCATGTCCATGGACATCATCAGATACTTATCCCCCACCTTCACTACACTTGTCGTGGCTTTGGAAGTAGCTATCGACTTCTTTTTCGAGGGTTCCGTACTCCATCCATCTCCATTCCAGAAGGTCCAGTCAGCCAATGGATTATTTTCCGAAAATCTTCTCATAAACAAATCGGTCGTATATCCGATTCCATCATTGGCCTGGTGGCTGTAGCAATACACATAGCCGTCACCACCCTTGACCATTCCGTCTGCTCCCCCTACATTGCGTGGTGTCTTGCGTTCCACCTTCCATGAAGTACCGCTTTGCTGATGCAATACATATAATGCATCGTTGATGGCTTCAAGACCTTTTCCTTCACCGGCATACACATATACTTTATCACCGATCTCTACACCCACACCAGGCCAGGTCCAATCCATACCCTCCTGCACATCCATCATCTGGTACTCTCTGTCGGGATGTCGTGTATCGGGGTTTGTCAGGTTCACTGCCTCGTGAGGGCTCCAATTATCTTTGGAGCGCTGAAGAATTATTGAGTTGTTGTACCTGAAAAAGCTGTTTCCGTTGAGCAGATCGGGTCCCAGCATCTGTGCAGCATCCCATGCATCTTCCGTGATCCACAGTATCTTGCCGTTGTTATCACCCCAGGTGAGGGGGATTGAATTGCCCTGATCAAATGCGACCGATCCCATCCAGGGTTCGTTTCTTCTAAAAAAATTCTGCACCTCCACATCTCTGTAGCTTTCATAAGGAATAGGATTAAGGTACCACAGTTGCGAGATGTTGTCTCCATCAGCAAGTAGTTTCAACTCACCATCAGCCATAGTAAGCAGCAATCCGTTCTGCTTGTTTATGATCTTGTATTTATTTGTACCAGCGGTTTGGATGGTCCACAACTGTTTATCTCTGTCTTCACTGTATGCCTGATCCTGAAAGAGGGATATACCATCGGTCTCATTTCCAACATGAAGTGTAAGGTAGAGACCACTGAAAAGATTTCTGAGTGTAAAATATCTTTTCCCATTCTCTTCTTTTTCGAATATAAAGTGCCATTTTTGCCATTTGCGTCCTTCATTGTTTTGAAGATTTATCACGGCGTGATCCCAGTACTTGTCATTATACAACAAATCGCCTTGTACACCCGGCACTTTGTTACCTGTCACACCGGTGATAATAAAGGTACCGTATTCCATTGTATTGATGTCATTGTCCACAATTTCAAAATGTATGATCCACTCCCTGCCCTGTCCAGAAGCTGCCGTGACCACATAACTGGATTGAAGATTCTTTGATATATCAATCGCCGCTCCCGATGCTGGAGAGATAGAAGCTCCTTCTGATATGGTTATCTCAGGAATGACAGAAGTGAGATCCACGGACCTGTCAATGGTCACATGAACAGTAAAGTTATCCACATTCACTCTCTCGGCTCCTATCTGTCCATTCTTTATTTTAAATGATTTGATAGCTCTGCCGGTGTTGGGCAGAGGTCTTGTTTCCTCTTCGCAGGAAATAAAGAATAGACAAAGAAAACTACACCAAAGGAAGGTAGTCAACTGCTTTCTGGAGAAATTACTTACTCCCCGCTTCAAAGCACTCTCTTTCATCTCTTTACGGTTTTGTTGATTGGTTTATTCAATCAGGCAATACAATGGCATGACTGCATTCGGCAGGCAATTCTGCTTCTACATACAGCCATGCCACATCTCTCTCTTTTAAAAAGTAACTTTCAATTACATATCAACGACTCATTCTTAGAAAGATACCTGAAATCCCAGGTTAAATACCCGTTGATTCATATAGGCATCACCTGCAGAGTTTGTGGAGATCTCGGGATCTTGTTGATATTTATTATAGTTTGTCAACGTAAGTAAGTTATAAGCATTCACGTAAATCCTGACCGAATCTAGAAAGCCGGGAAGCATTCTTTTCGGGAACTGATAGGAAAAATCCACCGTCTTCAACCGAACATACCATGCATCAATCAACCAGAAATCCGACATATAGTTCTCTGCACTGTTGATAGTCGCCGGATTACTGGTCAAGCGGGGGAATTCAATCTCTTCCCCGTTTTGATAACTCTCCAATGTCCAGCGTTTCATATGAAGTGGCTGAAACTGGCTTTTAAAGGGTTCTATACCTGTACCTACCACACTGAAGCTGTAGTTGAACGAACCCTGGAACAACAGACTCAAGCTAAATCCGTTCCAGTTGCCTCCTATGTTCCATCCCAGTGTGGTATTCGGCAGGTTGGGCATGCCGATAGCTCCTTTGTCATAATCGTTGATGACCCCATCGTTGTTCAGGTCCATATACTTCAGGTCTCCTGCCTGTACCGGAATATCGGTATTGGGGACAGCCGGGGCATCTTCAGCACCTTCCGTAATTTTCAGTATCTCATCCGGTGTATAATAACCGATGTTGATATAACCGAAAGGTTGTCCAATGGGTTTTCTCGTTTCTGCAAGCCAGTCATACTTCTGTTGCGCCTCTGCTTTGTAGATTACCTTATTCTTCGCGTAGGAAAACACCAGATTTGTATTAATATTCACTGAACCTACACGAGTCTGATAGCCCAACTGACCGTCCACACCCCGGTTGTTTGTACGTGCCACATTCAAGGGGGCAGTGCCAATACCAAGCAACAAAGGTGTATCGTTTCGCCTTACCAGCTGGTCGTAGCGTTCATCGTAAAAATAGTCGATGGTAAAAGAAATCTTATCGAAAATATTCAAATCGAGTCCCAAGTCTAATTTTCTGGCCTTCTCCCAGGTCACGTGTTCATTGCCCAGATCCCCTTCTCTATACCCTGGGAAAGTCTGTGCCCTGTCGCCGAAATAATAGTTGTCACCCGCCTCGTACACTTGATTATAGAGATAACGTCCCCCTGGTGCGATGTCAGAGCCGACCAATCCGTAGGAAGCTCTTACTTTCATCAGCTGCACAAAGGAAAACCGATTTTTGAAAAAAGATTCTTCTGAAATGCTATATCCTACTCCCACTGCGGGGAACCACCCAAAGCGGTTGTCGCGTCCGAAACGGTCCGACCCGTTATACGCCATATTGAAATCGATCAGATATTTATTCTTGTATTTGTAACCAATAGTGGAGGTATATCCTTCAAAGTTTTCAGGTATCTTCTGTCCCGTGTGTTCCGTAGTTCGGCTTTGACGATTATAAAGCAGCATGGCGCTCACGTCGTGAATTTCCTTGAATGTACGTGCATAGTTCAAGGATGCCTGAATGTTCAGGTCCTTCACCGATTGGTTGATGCCTCCCCCTATTCCGTAGGTGCCATAGGCATATGTTCCGTTGGGATTGATGAAATAGATCTCTGTTTCCGGATCATAATGATAGGTGGGATAGCCATCACTGAAACGGTATACCGACCGGTTATTCTCATAAATATTCGAGTATGCTACACGGAAGTTGGAACTAAGTCCTTCGGTAATAAAATCCATTTTCCAGTTTGCGCCGTACAAGATATTGTTGTCGTTCCGGCGGGTTCGCTTGTATCCTTCGTTAGCCAGTCTTGCATTTAAAGTAGGACTATGGGAGTCCGTATCATATAAATAAGCAAAAGAACCATTGGGGTTTAGAAACGGTGCCGAATAGGGACGCATTTTGGAGAAATTATATATTTCACCTGTTGCGTTCATGTTATTCGGTTCATTGATATTCATGAAACGCGAGGTCACATCCAGGCGCATATTCAAGCTTTTGGTGATGTCAAAGTCGAGATTCGTACGGTAATTAAACCGACGATAAAAATAATTGGTATTGATATCGTCATTAGCACTGGAAAAGTCCTTTACCAATCCATTTTGTGAAAAATAACCCGTAGAAACAAAGTATTTCAGTTTGGCCGTTCCTCCAGAAATATCGACATTCACGTTCTCCTGGAAAGCAATCTTTTTAAAGATCTCATTATACCAGTTCACATCCGGATGTCCGTAGGGGTCTGAACCATCTTTGAATGCCTGCAGGTCCTCATCAGAAAACAAGGGTTGCAAACCGTCATTTGTATAAGCTTCATTCACCAGGGAAGCTGTTTCGTAAGAATTCAGAAATTTGGGCGTACGAACAGGCGTTTGCACCCCTCCTTCCATACGCAGATTGATCTGTGGCTTTCCTTCAAGCCCTCTGCGGGTTTTCACAACCAGTACTCCATTGGCACCCTTGATGCCATAAATAGCCGTGGTAGATGCATCCTTGAGGATAGATATACTTTCAATTTCGTTGACATTGATCTGTGAGAGCTGATCATAGGAATACTCCACATCATCCACGATGATCAACGGCTGGTTACCTGCATCATTCAGTGAACTCTTGCCACGAATAAAGAAATCTGAAGCATCCTTACCCGGTTGTCCCGAAGTTTGTTGTGTAAAAAAACCTGGCAGTTTTCCATACAAGGCATTCTGGATGTTGCTTGTAGGTACAGTGCGCAGTTCGCGGGCAGTAACTCCGCTCACAGCTCCGGTCATGGTGATACGTTTTGCTTTTCCATAACCCACAACAAGTACCTCATCCAGGCTTGTCTGGTCGGGTTCCAGCTCGATCTGTACATTTTTTTGTGCTCCCACCACATATTCCAGGTCTTTAAAACCAATATAAGTTAGCACCAAATGTTCTCCTGGCTCCACAGCAAGCTGGAAATTTCCGTCAATATCTGTAATTGTTCCTCTTCCCGTATCTTTCACCTTAATATTTACCCCGATCAGAAGCTCACCGTCGGTGGCAGTAACAACTCCTTTCAGGATGTTGGTCTGTCCGATGAGAAGGGTGATGATATGTAGATAGAATAGTATGATGATTGTTCGTTTCATAAAATTACCATTTTGGATTTTGAACCATATTTATATTCTTGTTCACTTCGGAATAGGGAATGGGATAGAGATAGCGCCTCTCATTGAAAGGAGCCTGAATCAGATTGATCTCCTGATAAGAAGGGTTGCCCTGGCTTAGGACAATTTGCATTCCTTTGACCGGTTCCGAGAAAACATCTTCGGCAATCCTCCAGCGACGTATATCCCAGTAGCGATGCTCTTCAAATGCCAGCTCGATGCGTCTTTCATTCTGAATAGCTTCGCGCATTTTACTTTGTGACATGTTGCTTTCCAGACCATACTTCTGGTTGTCTCCGGGTTCAATTCCGGCTCTCCTGCGCAATGCAATCAGCACATCATATATCTCGTCGGAGGGTGTATCCAGATATTCATTTTCTGCTTCAGCGAAATTGAGTAGTATCTCCGCATACCGGAACATGATCCACAGGTGAAGCGTATTGCCATATTGATCAGCATTCTCAAAATCACCCAGAAACTTTCGCATATAGTAACTGGTTCTTGAGTACTGACCTGTAGCAGCAGGATTGTGAGGCCCTCCCTGATAGGTTTTCAACTGTGTGCCAAGCCAGTTCGATCCGTTGTGCAAGACTGTCTGGTCGAGTCTGGGATCACGGTTATCATAAGGTCTTTGAGGATTGTATGCGTATTTCGGACTTTCGCCACGTGCAAACCCGTCTTTCATCGGGAAAGCATTCACCAAGTTCTGAGTGGGGTTGGTACGTCCGTTTCCGAGCCTGATACCAGAGAAGCCCAAAGGTCCGTTTACCGTTTCCAATCCTGTGTTGTTTCCGGTATTCCGGAAGAAGATCAACTCAGGATTATCTCCCCCGTACCAGTTGGTAAAAATCTTACGGAAATCGGGAGCCAACTTGAATACATTGCTGCCATTCTCACCGTACGTATCCATAAAACTTCTTGCCGCATCGGCAGCATACTTCCAGCGTTCACGTTTATAAGAAGCGTACCCTACCAGCTCATTTCCTTCTTCCAGGGTGTTTCCGTTAAACAGAGGACTGGCAGCATATAGAAGCACCCTGGTCTTCAAGGCCAATGCCGCTTCGCGGGTTGCTACGTGCGCAAACTCCTCAGGGTATTCAAATGGAATGGTACGAAGTGAATCTTTGATCTCCTCAATTTCATTCACGATATAATCCACACAATCGGAAAATGTATTCCTTGGGAGCTCCAGATTATCTTCGAGTCCGAAGATCTGATCTCCGATCAAGGGTACCCCCCCGTAACGTTGAAGTAGTTCAAAATAGAAGTAAGCTCTTAAAAAACGTGCTTCGGCCTTCATCGATGCATTCAAGGGTCGTTTATTTCCCAAAGCATCGGTATAAAAGCTTTTGAACGGTACCACATCGATATTTTTGATCAGGATGTTGACCTTGCGAATAGAGGCATAATAATCGCCCCATTTCATATCAGAGTTTATCCGGTTGCTTGCTGTATATCTTCCCAGCAACAGTTTATATACATCGGGTTCATCATCCAGGGCAATGGAAAGGGCATTATCTGTAGCTGCCTCAAGATAGTCACCGCCCACACCATTGTGTCTGTTTGGCAATTGCTCATAAATCATGTTCAGGAATTGTCGCGCCTGTTTGCCCGTAGAGTCAGTCGTTGAAAAAACAAACTCATCGGTAAACCTGTCTACAGGCAGACTTTCGTAATTATCTGTACACGAGAGTTGTGTAAAGAAGATGATTCCGACAATCCATACAAAATATTTCAATCGTTTCATGTAAATCTTGATTTAAAATTTGAAATTAATTCCGGTACTCACACAACGCTGCAATGGAGCACTGGTAAAACTGACCTCAGGATCGACCCAGTTCTGCGCTGATTTTGTAAAAAGATTCTGTCCACTTACAAATAGTTTCACCCTCACACCTCCCAGCAATCTTTGAGAAACAGATACCGGCAGTGAATAGGCCAGGTGGATATTCTTCAGGCGGTAGAAATTACCCGATTTCATCCAGAGTGAGGAGTATTGATGGTTATACCCGTTTCCTCCGGCAGAGAGTCGCGGCAGAGTGGCTGTGGCAGCGTTCTCCGGTGTCCATCTGTTTAATAGAACCTGATACGCTTGTCCATAGCTCTGCCCGATAGATTGGAATCCTTCGGTGAGGGTTCTGTCACTGAGATAAATATCCCGGTTGTAGGCCCCCTGCCATAACATGGAGAATTCAACTCCGCGCCACTCAAAACCCAAGTTCGCACCAAAGTAGCTGAAGGGTTTATCTCCGCCAATCACAGTTCGGTCAAACTCATCAATGGTACCGTCCTTATTCATGTCCACATATTTCACATCTCCGGGCTGAATGTTTTCATAACCCTCCATCACGGGATAACCGTTCTTCAGGTCGCCAGCTGTAAGAAATCCGTCTGCTACAAGTCCGAAAAGTGCCCCTGCAGGACGACCTGTTTCCCGCAGATAATCATAGGGTACATTTTGTTCGTCCTTAAACAGGAGACGACTTTGCTCCGTACTCCAATTGGCCGACAAGTAATAATTGAGTGAGCCGACATGGTCCTGGTAAGTCAACCAAACATCTGTTCCAAATCTTCGCACTTTTCCAATATTTTCTGTAGGGAAAGAAATACCCATCAGCTCTATATTCTTGCCCCGTGTTTGCAATAGATCATAATATTTATCATTATAGTAGTCGACAGTCAATTGCAGGCGACGGTTAAAGAAAGATGCATCCAGACCCAGATTTACCTTTTGTGATTTTTCCCATGTTATAAAAGGATTCGCCAGCGCGCCGTACTCCCGAGTGAAGTATCCGTTGCTCATTGAGGAACCCTGGGGATAAGCAGCTGTAGTAATCTGCTCGAAGGTCTGTCGCCAGTCGTAGTAACCCGTATTGTCTATGCCATTTCCTGTTTTACCATATACGCCACGCAGTTTGAACTGATTGATGTTTTTATTGAACGAAGACATGAAATTCTCTTTACTGATGTCCCATCCAAGACCCACGGCGTGAAATGTACCCCAGCGACGCCCTTCGGCATACCGATTGTAATAGCTCTCGGTCAATGCCAACTGCACGAAATACTTGTCATCATAATCATATGACAATGTTTCCATCACGTTGGAGGGAATTTTAGGCAGTTCATTATTTACCAGTTCTGTTCTTGTATCTCCCAGCAAGGTGGCCTGAAAATTATGTTTGTCAAACCGACGCGTGTAATCCATGGCAAACTGACCATACATATACTGATAATTTGATTTGGCGAAGAAATTATTACTTTGAGGAGAGGAAGAACCATACATCGTATAGGAAGGTTCCACGGATCCCTCCTCCAGCTTCAACTGATAGACCGGTGCCCTTTTGGTTCGGGTAACGGAAGACCGGTTTTGGGTAGATACACTTCCGATGAAACGTGCACTCAATCCTTTTACCACTTTGTGAAAATCATACTTCAGGTTCATGGTCCCCAAAATATCCCTTGAGTTGTCGGCAATATAACCGGAATGAAGAGTCTGGGCCTTCAAATTGTTGTTGAAAGTAAGATTGCCACCCCAACTGTCGTTCGGGTTTTTCACCGGATAAGCATTGTTGGGTGTGGTGTAAATGGCATTCAACAAATCACTGTATCCAGTACCTGTACCTCCCGGCTGGTTGTTTTCCTGTAAACGGGCCAGTGCAGTGAGGGAAGCGGTAAAATCTTCCGTGACATTTATATTTACCTTTGAAGAGATCATGTAACGCTCAAACTGAAAATTGGTATTGTAACTGTTGGCCGGGTCAGTCTTAAATAATCCGTTTTCGTTATGATACCCAAGACTGATATAGTACTGTGCGACCCTCTCTCCACCCGATACATTCAGGTTATAAGACTGTGTAGTGGCATGGTCATTCAACAATTCATTCTGCCAGTTGACATCGGGATGGGTGAAAGGACTGCTCTGATCGAGATATTTTGCATAATCATCGTAATTGTAAAAAATCTCCTTATGATCATTCGACAATGCTTCATTTAACATATAAGCGTATTGTGAGGCAGAGAGTGGCTTTGGCTTGTTAATCATGCTTTGTACCCCAAACTGTCCTGTTAATGAGAGGTGAAAAGCTCCCTTCGATGGATTCTTTGTCGTAATTATCAGTGCGCCCCGTGAGCTTCGCATTCCTAAAAACATGGAGGAAAGTGCATCTTTTTGAATAGAAACAGACTCTATTGCTTCGGGATCAATCGATAACAGATCACGCTGCACTCCATCAATGACCACAATCGGGGAATTTCCCCGGGAGTTCAGAAAAAACTGCGAATTGTCACTTTCCGTTAAGCGGGTACCTCGGTATTGCGAAATATACAGTCCGGTCAACCGTCCTTGCAAAGCTTCTAAAATGGTTGACGAAACAGTTTTTGTCAGGTCGTCCGTGTATACGGTAGATGAAGCCCCCAAAAAAGCATCTTTTGGCTTACTTTCGCCATAAGGTCCGGTAACAGGTTGATTGTTCTGCAAAGCATTCTCTGTCAGATAAATCAAGTTCTCCCCACTGTTCTCCTGTGATACATTCAACGTGATTTCCTTGTAGAGGTAGTCGGGATGAGTAAGTGTAATTATTTTTCCTTTTTCGTATTCACAGGAAAAAAAGCCCTCACTGTTCGTCTGCGAAAAGGCATTTTCTCCCTTTGCTCTGATCACAACACCTGACACAGGGTTGTTCGCCTGGTCCAGAATCCTGCAAGTATACATTGCATTCCCTTTATCCTGTGCCATCATTTTTATCGGTCCCAGGCCCATGCAAAAGCAACAGATGACGCAAACAAATAAAGGGCAGTATTTTTTTGTAAATGAAATTGTGTACATACAAATAATTTTAGTTTTTAAACAATGATGAATCATTCACACAAAAACTCGAAATAAAAGGGAGCCATCTCTTCCGGGTTTTCTTCACCCAGAAGGGCATCATCATCCGTTTTGGAGATCACAATGGTTTCATTTTTATTTGTGAACCAATAATCCACAGATACAATGTGTTCATCATCATTGACACTGAAAAAATCTGAAGGCCAGATTGTAATACTATAGGTATCAGAAAAGGCGTTTTCTTTTGTCAACTGTGTTTTTCCACTCTTTTCATTCACTGTGTAACGATTCCCAGCATCAGTGACAGCAATTGCTTTCAGGTAGACTTCTCCCGATTTGGAGAGTGCATTATCCAGGTTTACGGCACCATTGAAACTGAAAGTCACAAAATCATCCTGCAACGATGCCAGTGGCTGCACTTTATTGTAGTGATCATTGCAATAGTCGATTGTAAGACCTTTTCCATCCACGACTTCGAAGCATTCATCGCTGAATTTCACCTTTTTATGATCACCACCGTTGCTAAAACCATCATCGGTGTGATTCACAAAGAATCCCAGCGTTGCTTTCATATTTTGTTCTCCCACATTCGTCCGAATGTAAATGGTATAATTGGGATTGGCATTATTGACGATATCCCATGAGTCGTCGGTCCAAAAAACCACCCATTCCATGTCATCCAGCACGTTGGGACCCACACCATACTCCTGTGTCAATGCTTCCACCCAGGTGCGTCCTCCGCCGTTCTTGGGCAAGGATGTTTCTGGAATTAATGACATGGTTTTTTCCTGATTGGGATCCTCAGCAAGGTCATTTTTGTAGGTAACCTTCGCGTTCTGCGACACTTTCCAACTCTTTGGAGCAAGGAAACCCACCACAAATTTTACACCGTTATGATCTTCATGGCATTCAATGTGTCCCTTGAGCGTAAATGTAGCGATGTCTCCCGCTTTTGCCCAGGCTACTTCTTCTCCGTCATATATCTGCGTTACTTTTACTGAATCAAGGTATACACAGCTAAACATGATTAATCCCAGCAAAAGCAAAATCGTGTAGAATGCTTTTTTCTCCCGGATTGTTTGTATCATTTTTTTCATCAGATTATCTCCTTTTTATTGTTGATCTGTTCTGTTAAATACATAAGTATAAACGTTGCTGAAACAGCCAGGACTAAGGTCAATAGAGAGTGAACGCTTTCCGTTTACAATCATATATTCAATTTCAACGTTTACTTCCTCCGAGCTTCCCCCTTCTTCCTCAAATATCAGGTGAAAAGGGTAAAGAGGATCGTCCACTTGCCATCTCCCGTTATTTTTTACCACAAAAGGCAGGTAGTTTTCAATCACATAGTTTCCATTTTCTTTCAGTTCGAGGCTGAATTTGGAAAAGTCCATCAGTCCGGTAATATCAATTCCGTTGCGTGTTACTTTTTCCAGCTTCCAGATCCCGCTCAAGTCCTTGTGAGTTTCTTCATACACGTCGCTCTCCGTCGCACTAAATTTGTTACATGCATTCAACACGATCATGGAGAGCAGCACAAAAGCCACTTTTATTATCTTGTTTTTCATATGATTCTTTTATTTTTTTACGCTCACACTATTAATCATAAAAAGGATTCTGTAACAAATCTGGCGATTTTACTGTCTCCTGATAGGGGATAGGCCAAAAGTACATACCCTGACGGAATACATGTTTTCTCACATCAAACTCACGCCAGGTTTTATTACCATTTGCTTCTCTGGTAATTTCCATTCCACGCATCATGACATTGTCTGTCTGCTCTGCGATCTTCCAGCGACGCACGTCGAAGAATCGGAAACCCTCAAATGCAAGTTCCAGACGACGTTCCAGACGAATAGCATCTCTCATCTCCTCCTTGCTCATATGGGATTTAAGACCATACATTCCATCTTCACCCGCTTGGATACCAGCGCGTTTTCGAATGAGTTTCAAGGCTGTATAGACACTCATCTCCTGTTCACCAAGGAACTCAGTATAATCAGGGCCAAAAAACTCGTTGGCCGCTTCGGCATAGTTAAGTAATATCTCTGCATATCTTATCAGAGGACGATTCTGTGGCGGCTCGAGCCAATAATTGGCAGAAGCATTCCGATGAATCATTTTGCGGATATAATACCCGGTGGGAGTCCCGCTGTGCACCGCATCCTGCGTAGCCCCCCTACCCTGACGGGTGTATACAATATGATCTGCATTGCCTCCGCTGTAAACCTTACAACTGTCATAGATCACCGTATTTGCGAACCGGGGATCTCTGTTCAGGTTGGGCCGCAACGGATTGTAGGGATATGCACTTTCACCTATCGGCTTACCGTCAATCATCGGAAAGGCATTGGCAAGATCACCGTATACATAACCAGCATCGCCGCCACCGCCGCATGAAGGAGGATCCAGAAAAGACATCACCGTGACACCATGACGATCTTTTTTCTCGAAAATCAATTCGCAATAGGCTCCCATATCAAATGTCTGCCCTTCGTATTGCGTAATATTATTAAAATCGGGCGGAAAGAAGATCGCGTAAAATCCAAATCCCGGTTCATATTCCTTGCGATCATTCAAATGATAATCAAACAATCGGAAGTTACCGCTCATCGTCAGCATATTCCTTGCCGCGTCGAGTGCCAGTTTCCACCTGTTCTCATCGTAGGTGGGATAACCCAGCAGTTCTTTTGTATCTTCGGTACCAAATCCGCTCCCGTTGTATAAAGGACTGGCTGCATATAACAAGACACGGGATATCAGGCTCCTGCAAACAGCTTCGCTCACCCTTCCATTGTTACGACCCCTTGTGCGTGGTTGCAGGGTATGTGATTTCAGGACTGCTTCGGCCTCTGTTACAATGTAATCCACACACTCGGCAAAAGTGTTGCGACTGGTTTTCATTTCATCCTCCGCACCATAGACCTCATCTCCAATCAACGGTATCCCTCCGTAGTGACGTAAAAGGATAAAATAATACCATGCCCTGAGCGCTCTGGCTTCCGATTTATACTGTTGTTTTGTGGATTCAATAATCGGCGCTCCGTCAACTTTTTTCAAAAAAACATTCGCCCGACGGATGTTCCGGTAACATTTTTCCCAGACATCTGCCGTGACCGTCACAGGATTGATGGTTCCGGTAGCAAACATCATCCCGGTGGAAATGGCATTCGACTGAACAAACTCAGCTTCGTCGCTGGCAACCTGCAACCCTCCTCCTTTCGTACCCCAGCCATTGAAGCGGTTGAGGTCGGTATCAAATCCTACATCCACATAGATCTGGGTTAGAAAACCGGCGGTATACGCACTGTCGGAAAAGACTTTGTTCTCATCCAAATCTGTCGTTTGGGTCTGATCCAGAAAGTCATTGTTGCAAGAGGCCAGACTCCAGACAAAAAAAAGGAATAAAGTAAATTTCAAAGAATTCTTCATAGTAAACCATTATTCAAATAAATACTCATTTTTTTAAGACTCTATTTTTTTATGTATATTTTTTATGTATATTTTTTATGTTGACAGAATGCATCGATTAAATTCATGTGTCAGAGTTTGATCAGTTCAACCTTCAATGCTTCAGGTCTATTTTCGCGGTATATCTGATCGGTCAGATGCTGTTGTTCTTCGATGGTATTTTTACGAACACTTTCACTCCTTAAATGAAGCCAGTATTTATGGTTCCAGTTCACAAACGGATCAATCTCTCGGTATTTAAGGAGCGTATCCACAGCCGCTTCATCTCCTTTCCACAACATTCCTGTTCTACGCATCAAATGATATTCCATCCAGTAATACTCTCTCATTTCCCTTTCCATCAACCAGCGCTGCTCGTTCAACCTGGCTATTTTCTGTGCTCTCTCGTATTGCGGGGTATTTCCATAAGAAGCCAGGTTGATTCCCCGTCTTAACTGGTATGCCGTAAAACGGGCAATCTCCTTTCCTCCAATTTTTAGCAAGTAGTATCCATCTGGTAACCCTGCTACAGTCAATACTTCCTGGTTCAGCTCCTCCATAAATGGAATCACCTTCAAGCCATCAGCCTGATTGTGCAATTCATTGTCATAATAGGATGAATCGATAGGAAAAGGAAGTGATTTTGCCAGATAAGTAAAACAAATATTTTGTGCAGAAACAGAAAGATCTGAAACAGTACAATTCACTGCATGCGTAATGGCTTTCCCTGCAGCATAGATGGAAATATCAGCGACCGGATTACCAGCCAGACCCTGTGCTCTTAGGAAAAGATAAGCCATGACCAGATGACCGTCTGTGGAAGGATGAATGCGATCACGTCCGCACAAAGTGAAGGTAGAATCAAACTGTTGTTCCCGTTGATTGATTGCGACCATGGGACGGTTGAAATCAATAAAATACCATTGATTATCCGCAGCTCGCTTCGCCAGATAATCTGAGATATCCGCAATCAGATTGTTTTTCCCAGGAAAAGGGACTTTATTCAGTTTTGAAGTTTCATCATACGGTGAACTACCAATCAGTATTTTTTTTACGCGCGGTTGTTTTTTCAGGATCTTCTCCATCTGTTGATAATGATTCAGGGAGGTTTTTACATTTCTCTCTCCGATTGTATCATTTCCAGGAAGCGTAAAATCCATATACCCCACATCGTTCATCCCAAAAGTGAGGGTCACAATGGTGGGACGATGCTCAAACACTTTATCCATTCTCTGTGACATTTGTTGTACCACATCACCACCGATCCCTTCATTAAAGATATCGATCCGCATTCCCGGAAAATGGGTCATATAATAAAGCCAGATATAAGAGTGATAACGACCACCGCAGGTGATGCTGTTTCCTATAAAAGCAACCCGTTCGCCCTCTTTGAAAACGGGAATACTTTGTGCGCTCATATGAAGGGCGACTGACAGCAGATAAATAACGACTACAATTTTTTTCATTCTATAATTGATATAAATGAGATAATTTCTTTTCTAATTCAAACCCGGCTGCGGCAACACAAACTCTACATCGTATGTGCCACTTTTCAGAAAGAGGTCGCCCTCCAAAGAAAGTTCATCCTCATTCAGTGTCCCTTTTTGTGTATGTTTGGGTACAAGAACTGTAGCCTCCACTCCCGCGGGCAACAAGAAGTGCATCCGTTGCACGTTGTCTTTCACTTCCCATTTCAGGATGATGGTCCCGTAGGGAGTCTCCTTGGTCGTATGCGCCCATGTCACTCCTTCGGGGATCTGCGGCTCAATAAAAACATGCTGATAACCAGGGTACTGCTCATCGGGGCGGATTCCTCCCACAGCCTGGTAGAACCAACTACCAATACCGTTGTAGCAATTATGAACCCTGCTGCGTTCACCGCTCCAGTATTCCCAGGTGGTGGTGGCATTGTTTTGGAGCATGTAGAGATAACCGGGATAATCCCGCTGCTTTAACATGTCATACATAAAATCTGCTTCCCTGTTCCGGATTGTCCATTCAGTTAGAATGGGCACTCCAACCAATCCGGCTGCAATATGACCCTTGTGCTGCTCCTTGGTCCGGGAAATCAACTGATCTCTCACTTTTCCGATCAACTCCTCTGGCACTGCTCCCACCAGCATGGGATAGGACATATCGAGCTGCGATCCTGTGGCATAGATATTCATTTCGGCATCGAAGAATGTTTGATGAATCAACTTGTTCAGTACAGCGCTTTTATCGGCAAAAAGCTGTGCCTCATCCGGCTTATCAAGTTGTAAGGCAATCTTCTCCAGTGTTTGCAAACACTCGCTGATAAAACAGTTGTTCACCAGATCAATGGAAGACTGAGCACCGGTATCCACTCCGTATGGAGCAAGCCAGTCCCCCAGATACCAGTCACGGTAGGGGGTATCCGGCCAGCGTTTTAACAAGCCCTCCACGGTATATTTATCCACATAGCTCATCCACTGTTTCATTGCATCGTAGTAGAGCTCCAGGGGACGGGGATCGCCATAGTTGACAAAAGTCCGCCAGGGAGCCAGCACCATGAATCCGCACCAATAAGGTCCCCCACCTCCTGCACCGGGATTTGGCGCCACATGAGGCAAGCTGCCTCCCTCACGCATTACATCTTTCCAGCTCTGTAACCAGTTCATATAGGTGGGCGATACATCAAACATCGTCTGGAGCGCTTGTGTTGATGAGTTCCCGTCGCCGCCGTAACCGGTGCGCTCCAGATGGGGACAATCCACCATATAACCGCTAAATGTGAGACAACGCAGGGTATAATTGACCATGTCATGAATAGCATTCAGCTCATTGTCGGAACATCTGAACGTTGCCGCCGGCTGATAATCACCGTGTATCAGATATGCTTTTATCTGACTGGAAGTGGGCCTCTCCGGCAGATTGGCAATCTTGGCATAACGGAAAGCGTGATGGTTGAATTTATTTCGAAACAGATCCCCTTCCCTGCCGGAAGCAATGTATAGATCCCGTTCACCCTGCTCTTCAATTTGACCCTCTTTGGTCATGAAATCGCTGTATGTAACTACGATCTCGTGTCCTGCATTGAGTGCAGGAACCGACAGTTCGAACCATCCCGTCACCATTTTTCCCATATCTACGAGCCAGGTATCGTTGCCCAATGCTTCGATACTCTTTGGGGAAAGTACCTCCTGTATCCTGTTGGTTTCACACATTTGAGATGAAACCTGATGAGGCGTAATGGCCATCACTTTTGCCGGCTCCCATTTCAATCTATCCAGGTTCTCGGATGTCAAACAAGCCGGAAGAAGTCGACCGTCTATTCTTTCTCCTCCGAACTGCAGGGCCTGCCATGTTCCAGTGTCTGCGTATCCGCTCGCGCGACCGCTCCAGAAAGCATCTGTCGCCACAATCTGTCGCCATTTCCCCTGCTGCAGGGTACACATTTCGGCTCTTACTACCGGTCCGTCGTGTTCAGCTCCGAAAGTTGTCTTCTTATACCATCCCTGTCCGAGCCATAGCACGATTTCGTTTTTTCCCTGCTGCAGATAAGAGGTCACGTCATAGGTAACCACCAACGAACGTTTATTTAACTGCGATACGGCAGGCGATAACACATCCTCTCCTACTTTTTTCCCGTTGATGTATATTTCGTGATAACCCAAAGAATTGACATGCAAGAATGTGACACCTCGTTCGTTGACAACAAATGATTTTCTCAGGAGAGGCGATCTGACATCTCCCCCACCCAATCCAATATATGCTCCCTTCAGATAATCCTTCGCTACGATACCCACAGCAAAACGTTGCACAGGGCTCCAATCAGAAGTTTTCCCATGCTCATCCCATACGCGTACCCTCCAATAGCAAAGCAAGCGGGATCTCAAGGAGGCTCCCTGATAGGGAACCATCACCGAGGCGGATGAGTGAATGCGGGTATTCCACAAATCGGCTTTCCCTTTATCAAACAGCACACTATCTGTAGCGACCTGAATTTCAAAGGATTGTTGCCTCGCGATGGAATCCCCTTTTAATTTCCAACTGAAGTGTGGCGCCAGGTTATCTATGCCTATTGGATTTATGAGGTTCTCACAACGCAGATCCACAAGACTGATCGGCTTGGCAATCAAAAAATAGAAATTGCAAAAAGCGCATAAAAGAAACAAGATACTTTTCCGCATGATACTAAATTTTTTCATTGTTGTGTGGACGGGTCATATACGGCCACTGCCACTTTTGAATCGGCACATCCATAATAAAGAAACCATTTTTGTTGAAAATAGACCAACCCTTCAATAAAGACTGTTCCGGCAGGATATTGTCCGCTCTTCTCAAACTCTTCTTCGGGAAACAGAAAAGGTTTATCCAGTCGTGTAATCAATTTTTCAGGATCATTTTTATCGAATAGAGCCTGTCCGGCACAGTATGCATTCGGTGCATATTGGTGATCACCCTCTCCTTCTTTGTTCTTTCCATTATACAACAGAATAATACCCTCTTCCGTCCAAATGGCAGGAGGTCCGCATTCAGTCAGATCACTGTCGAAACAACCCTTTCTGGGTGACATCAAGACCGCCAGTTCATTGTCTTCATTCAGAATGGGCGTCCAGTTGAGCAGGTCGGTAGATGTAGCACCATAAATCACATACTCGCCCCAATACATGAAGTAATGTCCATTTATCTTTTTGATGACCTGTCGATCATTCTTCAGGCAGGTCAGGATGCTGGATGCTTTTGACCACTCATTCAGGAAGCGGCCTTCGTATGCTTTAGCAAATGCAGGCCCCTGTTTTTCCCAGTGAATCAAGTCTGTAGAGGTAGCTACGCACAATCGGGCCGTTTTTCTGTCCCACGAAGTGTAAAAAAGCACAAAAGTACCCTCTTCGGTCACTGCTATACGGGGGTCCTCGCATCCTCCCGGCCATTCGTATGCTTTGTTCTGGTCGCTATCCGGGTAGATCACCGGAGCGTTCCTTTTATTCATTGTATATCCATCAGGGGATTCGGCCAATCCGATTCTTGAAACACGCGTACCTATACCCACCGATGAGTTGTCTTCTGCGCGGTACAAGAGATGTAGCTTTTCTCCTTTTACCACGACTCCAGGATTGAACACATCCCCTTTCTCCCAAAAAACATCGCTGTTATTCATTGGACAGTGAAACAGCGCTGTTGTGTCGGGAACAATGATTGGATTCACGTACCTGGGGCGGACAAATTCCCCCAGGGGAAAAGCAGGTTCATATTCCTGGTTGGAATGATTGCAGGAACAGAACAGGAGAACCAACGAAGTGATTCCGAGAATTGTTGTAACAAAAGGGGTACGATTATTTTTAAATTTCATTAAAATTAAATCTGAAAATATTGGTAAGATTTCTCTTGATATTGTATTGTGTCATTTTTTCCAAACACACAAATTTACGCGCAAAACGGGAGGATTCCATTTCAAAGTAGCGCATAAAGTAAAACTATTGAAAGGGCAAAATCCTTATTCCTCTCATTACATACATATTAGCGACACAATGATCGATCCCTTTGGTAAACCATTTTGAAGAAAATAAATCGCTTTTCTTGCAAAAAAACGGATCTTGACTTAAAGGGTATTAAAAAAAAAGGTGTGACATTCGATCTTTAAATTATATATTTTTTATTTTGCCTTTTTAAAAAAACCCAGTATTTTTAACCAATGAAAAGGCATATGCTTGCCCTTCCTGATCAAAGTTTGACACTGTAACAATAGAATAAATGATGAATAAAAGAAAAGCGACTCGAATTGTGAGAGGCCAACATGCGGTAGATGGCGCCGGTGTTCGTTTACGCAGGGTATTGGGTGCAGAAACCAATCCCGATTTCGATCCATTTCTCATGCTCGATGGATTTGACTCCTCAGATCCAAAGGATTATATCAAAGGGTTCCCCTGGCACCCGCACAGAGGCATCGAAACGATCACCTACCTGGTGAAAGGCAAAATTGAACATGGCGACAGCCTGGGCAACAAGGGAACCATCCATGACCAGGAGTGCCAGTGGATGACAGCCGGATCGGGAATCATCCATCAGGAGATGCCGAAAGCGTCGGAGAGGATGCTGGGGTGCCAGCTCTGGGTCAACCTGCCGGCAAAAGATAAGATGACCGAACCCGCCTATGGTGATATCACGAAGGACAAGATTGTCGTTACAACGGAAGAAAATGCGGTTGTCAGGATACTGGCAGGCTCTTATAAAGGAAAACAAGGCGTCTTTGAAGGCAAGTATGTGAAGGTTACCTACCTTGATATCGATCTTGCACCCGATAGTACATGGACCTACACGGAAACCCCAAACAATGAAACGCTGTTCATCTATCTGCTGGACGGGACATTGGCTGTGGATGAGCAGCTCTCGGATTTTGAAGAGAAGTCGTGTGCCGTTTTATTTCGTTCCGCCAATCCCGATGAAGAGACAAACGATGCAGTCGTTGTACGCTCAGGAAATCAGGGTGCCCGTTTTGTGCTGCTGGCAGCCAAACCACTCCGTGAACCTGTCGCTTGGGGTGGCCCCATTGTGATGAACAGCCGGGAAGAGTTGCAACAGGCTTTCGACGAACTGGATCGCGGCACTTTTATCAAACGAGTCAATTAAACACCCTGTTTTCATTTAATGAATCATTTTCATTGACCTGTTCATCGGAGTCCAGGAATTCTTCTTCGTTATATCGGCTGGCCTCGCTTTGGTCGGGATCGATCTCCAGGTCGATATCCATATCCAATTCAGGGTCCCATTCCGGATCTTCATCCAGGTCGATGTCCGGATCCTCATCCAAATCTGTCTCCAGGTCGAAGTCGTTGATATTATCCTCCTCCGTTATATATTGGCTCGGATCTTTTTCCATTTTCCGGCTCTTTCCGTCAAAATCTTTCATTGCATTCATAATTAGATGATTTATGCTGTATCTGATGCATCTCAGTACATTTTTAGAACCGCAGAAAGAAACAAAATGTTCTTGAACACGTACGAATTGTGTTTTTTTTAACGCTCCACCTGAACCCAAGGTAATACAAAAGTTGCTATCCCCCACTATCCCTTATTATCATCCAAACTAAATATTTGGAAGGATAGCGTTGGCAAAGTTGGACGGTACTGTATCTTCCTGAACTGGTACAACTCCTAATATCGCTCTAATATAGTCATAATGTACTCCTAATAGGAATGGAGTTGATAAGGCTTACATTAAACCGAAATCAGGTGAAAACAAGATGATAAAATAACTTTGACCATCAGCTGGAATAAGCTACTTCAAAGAATTTACTTACTTTTGTTCTCTTTACTTTATATTTAAAAAATACGACTATGAGAAAGATGACATGCTTATTAGCTTTGTTTATTAGCATTAGTTTATTTGCTAGTGAAAGAGTTAATATTTGGCCAAAGGATAAAATGCCACATAGGCAAGACCATCAGATTGCTGCCATGACAGACGAGGCCAGGCAAAAAGATTTTAAAGCGGACAAGAATCGGGTCGCTTACTTGGAATGGTACGATGCACCAGCTGAGGAAGTACGCAATGGAGGATGTATGATTCTTATTTCGGGCGGTGGTTACGAGTCCTGTTGTGATATGGAACTCATTAAACTATGGAACAAAACATTTACGCAATTAGGATTTCAATGTGTGAACTTTGTATATAGGACGCCCAGACCCGTGGGGCTGCCAATTTATCAAACTGCATGGGAAGATGGACAACGTGCTGTTCGTAAAGTTCGAAGCGAAGCAAGGAAACGTGGATTTGATCCGGAAAGGATTGGAGTTATCTCCATGTCGGCAGGTTCGCATTTAGCCTTGCTATTGGCTACCAGTTCGCAAACTTCGGCTTATGATAAAATAGACCCGATAGACGAGCTGCCTTGTCATATCAATTGGGCGATTGTGAATGCCCCGGCTTATGGTACTACCGATGCCGAAACAGGCATACCTGCAAGCCGACAAGGATATGGAACGGATGTAAAATTGAGTTCAGTTTTTAAATTTGATGAACGAACCTGCCCAATGAGTCTTCATCACGGAGGAACCGACGTTTATGCTCCACATACTTCAACATTGGTTTACCGGCAACTCAGACGAATGAATATTCCTGCCGAATTACACCTGTATGCGGATAAGGGACATGGCGCTTTCGGACTGGAAAGAGGAATTGAATTTATGCGCCAAATGGGATATATGGGTAAGTTAGAAGAAGAGGTGGAGTTGATGGAGCGCTATGCCGATGATAGCGACCGCCTTGATTACTCGAAAATGGATATCTGGCCAGAGGGAAAAACACCAGATATTCAGCCTAATCAGTGTACACCATATCTAGAATGGCATACACCAAAGAACCTGAAAACAAAGGCAATACAGATTATCTATTCGGGAGGAAGTTATACAGGAAACGACCCGGATGGTTTTGAGGTAGCACCTGCGCGTCGTTTCCTGAATGAAAAGGGGATGACGGTAGTAACCTTAAAGTATCGTACACCTCGGCCTACAACTGGGTTGGCTAAGCATACAACTGCCTGGCAAGACTTGCAGCGTACCATTAAAATTGTACGAAGCGAAGCGGCTAAGCGCGGACTTGATCCGGGACGAATTGGTATCATGGGCAGTTCGGCAGGCGGACACCTAACTTTAATGGGAGTTACTTCGTCTTCACATCGGTCTTATTTGCCTATTGACGCAATTGACAAACAGCCTTGTCATGTGCAGTGGGGGATTGGCTTTTATCCTGCCTATGCACTGACCGATGGATTGAATCAACCCAATGTGAAAAAAGGAAATGAAGATGATGCTGTATTGGCTCCGGAATTCTCATTCGATTTGAAAACTGCTCCTATGCTGTTTATACACGGAGATGCCGATGGATGGGCAGCCATGAACTCAGTAAAGACTTGGGAGAAAATTCTACAAATAGGCATTCAGAGTGAACTTCATACCTTGGCTACTCGCGAACATTGTTTCCAGCGAAAAGCTTCTCCGGAAACAGGAAGTTATACCCACCTGGAACGTATTTGGGAGTTTCTTACCGCAAAGGAATTTAATAAATAAAAGTTTCGTGTAAGTTTTCAGTCTAAAGATTACCTCTGGAAGTTTATTTAATTTTTTGCAAAAAACTCTTTTTAGGATATTTTTCTTTTCAAAATTTTTTTTCGTGAGAAGGTTCGCTACATTTCACTGACAAAATTTGAAATTCTCTTTTTCCATGACTTAACAGATTTACTTCATTTTTCCACCGGCGTGTTGATGTAAAATCCCTTGGGTAGCTTCACATATACACTCACCTCGCTGCTTATATCCAATTGTTCGGCAAATGGTTTTTCCACCTAGGGAGAGTCGAAGATCACGTAATCGTACAAGTGTTTATTTGCCGGAATTGCATTTACACCAAGCTTTCCTTTCAGGGTTGGCTCGATGAAGAT